>Ga0207874_1000041_pt1 | contig 187101 bp, 149 predicted proteins | sample HigsolmetaAR201D_FD_184833 | JGI IMG/M metagenome (GOLD analysis project Ga0207874, IMG submission 184833) | Ionic liquid and high solid enriched microbial communities from the Joint BioEnergy Institute, USA - AR20-1-D (SPAdes) (version 2) ... | reverse complement strand
TTCTCACGGGATCCTTTCTCGTGTACGGAACGCAGGACAACGTGTTCAGCGCGGAGCGGATGGAGGAATTCGTGGCGTTCCTCGATCATCACGGGTTCATCTGGCCGGAGCTGATGGCGCCGCTTTCAGTCTACGCACAGTTCGTGTGCGGCGGGCTCCTCGTGCTGGGGCTGCTGACACGCTGGGCTGCTCTCGTGATGGTGTTCAACTTCATTGTCGCCGTCGTGATGGTCCACTGGTCCCAGGACTTCCGTGGCTGGTGGCCGGCGATCGTCCTCGTGTTCATCTGTCTCGATTTCGCCTGCCGCGGCGGTGGTCGCTACTCGCTCGACTCGCTGGTCCTGGAGAAACGCCAGCACGCCGTATCACTGGGCTGACGAAACAGGAACGGCTCGCCGAGCGGAACTCGCGCGACGATCGCGAGGGGCTCCGTGGTGGCGACGATCCGTGCGATGCAGAGGAAGCTCGGAACGCGCAGCACCATGTTCCGATCGATTCGCTTCCTTGCGAACCCCCGGTCGACGAGTGCGTGACCAGTGCCGGTGACCGCGACCACGGCGTGGCCTTCGCTGCAGAATGACTTCAGTGTCAGACGGTCGCGAACGCGGGGATGGTGTGGTGCCGCGAGACACCAGAGCTCGCCGCCTCGACCGTCCCCGGCAGGCGTGCGCCGCGCCTGAGCCAGGGCTGACGGCAGTTCCCGTCGTGGCTCGGAGCTTCCGACCGTGCGGCCTCAATGAAGGTACCGAGGGGAGCCCGGAGCAGAATATTCTGTCAGTTCTTTCGACAGAGACCTCGGGTACCCCATGCTGAACGCACTTCGTAGCTTCTTCGATCGACACCTCGCACCCCAGCCGGAAGAGACGCCCGCTGAATCCAACCACCGGACTCAGCTCGCGGCGGCGGTGCTGCTGGTCGAAGTCGTGCGCAGCGACCACGACATCTCCGATACCGAGCGCCAGGCAGTGCTCGGCTCCGTGGCGCGCAAGTTCGGCTTGAGCCCCGAGGAAGCGCGGGAGCTGCTCGAGCTCGCCGAGCAGGAGTCAAACTCTGCCCACGATCTCTACCAGTTCACATCCCGGATCGATGCCAGCTTCGACCTCGGACAGAAGCTGCGGCTGCTCGAGGAGCTCTGGCGCGCCGCGTATTCCGACGACAGGCTGCACGAGTACGAGGAGCACCTCATCCGCCGCATCGCGGATCTGCTCCACCTTTCGCATTCTCAGTTCATCGGTGCGAAGCTGCGGGCGTTGAGCGAGAAGCAGAAGAGCTCATCGTAGCCAGCGGCGTGTCGACAACGGCTGATTGTGCTGCGAGCCGTCCGATGGCATTGGCTCGCAGAGCCTCCATGCCTCCTTGATCGCCTGCCCGACGGTCGCGTGTGGTAATGAGCTGTCGATCATCCGCCTGAACTGATCCAGGTGCCTGAAGTTCTAGGGTCGAGGCCAATGGCGATGTGGAGCTGTCGGCGTCAGCATCAGCTCGTCTCCGTTTAGACTCAGCGCGGCGAGTCGTGCGCCGGCGTTGAACTCATCTTCCGTCGAAACTCCAACCACACGATACGCCGCGTTGAAGTCTACTAAACGGTCGATGGGCTCCCGCAATCGCCTTCAAAAGGTTGCCGGCGGTCGCGACCATGCGTCAGGACGCGTTCGTAGGTAAAGCTATGTACTGATGCTTGGGCAGCGCGTTATGACCTGGCAGGTCCCAATGACGAATCACCTGAGAGCGCAACGATCACTGAGAGTCAAACTTGAGGTGCAACAGTCGCTGTGCCGAAAGGAGCGCGGGCATGGTGGACGGCGCGTCAAACGCTGCAATTGGGTCGAAATGTGACGCACTTATAGGATTCGGCTTCGGAATCAAGTCATACACGAAACGCGGTCCTCTCTGGGACCGCTACATTTTGGCACCGCTCTTAAGGTGCCCTCCGATGGAGGCGCATGGAGCGTTGGCCTGCCGGTCAGGCACAGCGTCGTAGGGGCAAACTGCGGTGCGAAGGCGGCATCATGCGTGCAAGAGAAGAACGGGGGGTGGGGCAGATCTCAAGTGCGCCGCGAAGGCGGCTGTTAAGCGTTCCATGCTCTTAGTTGAGGGCGCTACGCACCTGCGGCGAGTGGGGCGCCCGATATCACGTTCGTTGGGCTACGCAAAAAACCACGTCTCGCGCACCTGCTGAGCGTGCCGTAGCTGCAGATATGGAAACATTCGTAATCCGCATCACTCACGCGCAGCAGGTGACTACGTCGCGCGCCTTGCTAAGGTAGCCGCGTTTCTGCTGCTGTGCAGCGCCTTACTAAGCGATCCGCAATTGGCTAGTCACGAATAAGAATCGTGAATTTGTCCTCAGGGAGAGAACATCATGAAACTAAGAAGAATCAAGATCCATGGATATCGGGGGATTGTAGACGAGGAGTTTGTGTTCCGGGATTACAGCTTGCTCGTCGGGCCAAACAACGCAGGCAAGAGCACGGTAATCGATGCTATCCGTGCATTCTACGGAAAAGACGGATTCAAGTTCAGAAAGGAGAGTGATGCTCCGCTCGCCTCACCAGCTGATGAGGAATCTTGGATAGAGCGTGAGTTCGATCTGACGGATCAGGAGTTCGACTCTCTTAAGGACGAGTACAAGGCTCCGGGCAAGCGGCTCCGAGTTCGGAAGTACTTTCAGACCTCGGAGAAAACACATGATGGTAAGCCGGCGTCGGGATGGATATTTGGTTACAAGCGCGATGGAACGCTCTCCAAAGAGCCATTCTACGGCGCTAAGAATGTACAGAGTGGGAAGTTCGGCGATCTGGTCTACATACCCGCGATCAGCAAGGTCGACGAGCACGCGAAGCTAAGCGGCCCATCATCGCTTCGTGACTTGCTGGCGGACATAATGAGCGACGTGGTTGAGGCGGGAAGGGCATACGGGGAGTTTTCAACAAGCGTCAGTAAGTTTTCGGCGGCCATTCGAGAGGAGAGAACTCGTGATGATCGCTCGCTGGCGGGGCTTGAGGAAGAGCTGAATGGCTTGTTGAAGCCATGGGATACGGAATTCAGACTGAGGTTTCCGCCGCCTTCCGTCAATGACATTATCAAGTCAATGGTAAGTTGGGAGCTGGTTGACAGGTCCCACGGTAAACCGCAGAGCATCGATTGCTACGGGTCGGGCTTTCAGAGGCATTTTATTTACTCCTTGGTGCAGATCGGTGCGCGGTACGCTGGCAAGAAGCCGGCAAAGAAATCTAAGGATTTTGCACCATCACTGAATCTCATCCTTTTCGATGAGCCAGAGGCTTTTCTGCATCCGCCTCAGCAGGAGATCTTGGCGCGAAGTCTTATCGCGCTTGCTTCCTCGGAGAACTGGCAGGTTGTCTGTGCAACGCACTCGCCGTACTTCGTCAGCAGAAATGCGGCCGATATTCCAGCCATTATTCGGCTGCAGAGAGACGCAGGTGTCATAAGGAAGTACCAGATAGATCCTGCTGCGTGGGAAAGAATCGCTAATGCGAACTTGGTGATCAATGATATTGCGGAGAAATACCCGCATGTGAAGAGGTTGCTCCACCAAGACGACTTAAAGCCAGAAATGGAGGTGGTAAAACATTTCCTGTGGCTCAATCCAGATCGTTCCAGCCTCTTCTTTGCTAATCACGTTCTTCTCGTCGAGGGGCCAACTGAGGTTGCGCTTATCAATCGACTTATCGGGGATGGCAAGATCGAGAATGCCGACTGTGGGCTCTACGTGCTCGATTGTCTTGGAAAGTACAACATTCATAGATTCATGAATCTGCTCAAGGGGCTTGGAATCGCGCATTCTGTTGTGTACGACGACGACAACGACAGCAGGGAGCATGAAGACATTAGACGGTTAATCGAGGACAGTGCGCATCCGATGCTGACGTTGCGTGTGGAGCGCATCAGGGGAGATTTGGAAGCGATGTTGGGGGTGCCGCCTGCAGGCGCAAAGCATCGTAAGCCGCAGCATGTATTGTACTGGTACACGAGTGGGAGGATCGATAAGGAGAAGCTGGACGCGTTCTGTGAATTAGTTTCGCGCTGCTTGCCGGGTGGGGTGGCGCAAGAGCATGTCAAAAGTAAAGTCGCGTAACAGGAGGTGAAGAAGTCTCATGTCTCTCCGACGCCTGGGTCTGTGGGCTGACGTATAGCGGCTCAGTGGCCTCCTCGACTGGGACGACGTCGGGGGCTGTCAGTGATGGTGAGTGCTTCCAATGGTGCCGAATGGGCGTTGCGGCGCGTGAGGCGATAATCCTGGTGAGAGCGCCGGGATTGCAATGGCGCATAAAGCAATCGAGATCGCGTCGGATCTCTCAATGAAACGCATGGCGCCTCAACGCCTGAAGGGCAGGGTGAGCGCGAAGAGCAGCGTCCTCCAGTTCATCAGCCCGAAGGCCTTGCGGACCTCGGAAGGTCTGACTTTCGCGGTCATCGGCATGGCGCCGAAGACCTTGCCCTTGATCACCAGCATCGAGCCTTCGCGCTCGATGGCGGTGATCGTCATCATCTCACTGCCGTCGGGTCCGTAGAGCTTCATGGGGGCTACAGGCCGTCGGTGAACTCTCCGTCGATGAGGATGAATGCGATCCGGCAGGGGCGGTCGGAACGGTTCGCCCAGGCGTGATTCGTGCCGCGCTGGATGACGATGTCGCCCGCACGGACCGTGGTCTCGCCGGTGTCGAGGATCAGCACTACCTCACCCTCGAGCACGATGCCGTAGTCGATCGTCTCCGTGCGATGCATCAGCGGATGCGGTGCCTTCGCGTCGGCGCGGTGAGTCGCGGCATCGGCGGCGCCGACCTCCGCGAAGTGCTTTCGGGCCGCGTCTGGATCGAGATTGCGTACCTCGTCGGTCTCGGGCGGGATCTCGAGCACGCGGATACGCGTGCCGTTCTTCGGTGGAGGGAGGGTAAGACGGTCCTCCGGGGGCTCGCCCGAGCGGCGGTCGATCTTCGCCGGCGTCTCCCGCGTGTTCCAGATCTCGAAGAACGTGGGGCCGTGCTCGCCGAGCTTCTGCACGCGCTCGGGTGGCGCATCGGAAAGGATTATCGAGCGGCCCGCATCGTCGTGCCCGGTAACGATTCTTCGGAAAAGTCCTGCCATGACGTCCTCAAGATTCACTCGCTGGTCCGCCGATCGCGCGGCGGGAACCAGGCCTCGCTCCGGCGGACGCACTGTACTACGCATCCTGGCCGCAAGGCAGGCACCCGGGTGAGGAATCGCACTGGCGCTCATCGCATCACTTCCAGTGATGCGTCGGATTGCACGAAACGATTGTACAGACCACCGAACGCCAATTTACCGTCAAGCCCAAACTGCCGAAGTCAGGCTGGAGAAGACTGGGAGAGTCCGGGTTTGAGACTCGCGACGCTGAAGATCGGCGCATCGGTGTGCGGGGCTTTCGAGAAGAGGAGGGAGCTGACGCCGCCGCCATGAACGTTCTGGTGACCGGCGCGGGCGGCTTCATCGGCCGCGCTCTGGTGGACCGCCTTCTCTCTTCCGGCGTGCCGGGAGCGCGGCCGGGCGCGCAGTCTCGACTCGTGCTCGTCGATCTGCGTCTGACGGACGCTCCCAGCGATCCGCGCATCCTCGCCATCGAAGGCGATTTCGCCGATGAGCGCGTCCTGCACGAGGCGCTGCGTCCCGGCATCGATCTGGTGTTTCACCTGGCCAGCGTTCCCGGAGGCCGGGCCGAGCAGGACTTCGACCTCGGCTTGCGGGTGAATCTCCACGGGACGATCGCGCTTCTCGACGCCGTGCGTCGCGACGGTCGGTGTCCGCGCTTCGTCTTTGCGAGCACGATCGGCGTCTACGGCGTGCCGCTGCCCGATCGTGTGGATGAGCACACGCTGCCGGAGCCGACGATGAGCTACGGTGCGCAGAAGCTGATCGGCGAGATTCTCCTCACGGACTACAGCCGCCGCGGTTTCATCGACGGTTGCGCCGTGCGGCTGCCGGGCATCGTCGCGCGGCCGCCGGCGGAAACCGGAATGCTCTCCGCATTTCTGAGCGATGCAGTACGCACGCTCTCTGCCGGCAAGCCGTTCACGTTTCCCGTTGCGGCCGATGGCAGATCATGGTGGATGTCACGGAGCTGCGCGGTCGACAATCTGCTGCACGCGGCGACCCTCGATGCGGGTCTGCTCCAGTCGAAGCGCGTGTGGCTCCTGCCGGTGCTGCACGCATCGATGCAAGACGTCGTCCGCGCCATCGCCCGCGTCCACGGCGACGAGGTTCTCGGCATGGTGAGCTACGAGCCGAATCCGGCGCTTCAGGCCCAGTTCGCGAGCTATCCGCCGCTCCACTGTCAGCAGTCGATTGCCGCCGGTTTCCGGCACGACGGCACGCTGGAGGCTCTGGTGCAGCGGGCGCTGGAATGAGCGGACAGCCGGACAATGGCCTCGATCTCCGCGGTGAGGTCGTCGTCGGGGACGGGAGCGCCGCCTGGGTCGCAGATGCTCGAAGACCTCTGCGGCGCTCGGAGAGGAAGGGGATTCGCGTAAGCTTTTCGAGACTGAAGAGCAGGGGGTAGTGAACATGGGCAGAGTGAGAAAGGCACTCGTCGTCGGCGGAGGCATCGGCGGACTCTCCGCCGCGATAGCTCTGCGCAGGGCAGGCATCGACGTCGATCTCGTGGAGATCCACACGAAGTGGACCGTCTACCACGTCGGCATCGTCGTGCAGGGAAACTTCATTCGCGCGATGGTGGCGCTCGGTATCGCCGACGAGTGCGTCGCGGCAGGATTCCCCTACGACGGCGTCGAGTTCCGAGACTTGCAAGGCAACCTGCTGGCCGACATCCACGGCATCAAGCTCGCCGGGCCGAATTACCCGTCGGACCTCGGTCTCACGCGTCCCGCGTTGCACGAAGTGCTGTCGCGTAACGCGATCAAGGTGGGGACGAACGTGCGCCTCGGCGTCACATTCAACGAGATACGCCAGTTCGACGACCGGGTGGAGGTGAGCTTCACCGACGGAACCACCGGTACGTACGACGTCGTCATCGGCGCGGACGGCGTCAACTCGAAGGTGCGGCAGACGATCTTCGGCGAAGAGTTCAAGCCGAAGTACACGGGGCAGGGCGTGTGGCGCTACAACGTGCCTCGTCCACCTGAGCTCAACCGCGCGGTGATGTACTCGGGGCTCCCGACCGGCAAGTGTGGATTCATTCCTCTCACGCAGGACACCGGGTACGTCTTCCTCGTGCAGGCGGAGCCGGAAGATCTGCGTATTCCAGAGGATCAGCTTGCACCGGAGATGCGCAAGCGCCTCGCATCCTGCACGGGCGTCATGGCGCAGCTGCGCGATCAGATCGTCGATTCGCACCTGGTCGTCTACCGGCCGCTGCGCGCGCTTTTCATGCCGCCGCCGTGGTATCGCGGACGCGTGATCCTCATCGGCGATGCAGCGCATGCCGTCACGCCGCACATGGGGCAGGGCGCCGCGCAGGCGACCGAGGACGCGGTGGTGCTCGGCGAGCTGCTCGCGCGCGACGAGCCGATCGGCGATCTGTTCGAGGCCTTCATGCGCCGGCGCTACGAGCGCTGCAAGTTCGTGTTCGATGCCTCGATTCAGATGGGCGAGTGGGAGCAGCATCCGACGCCGGATGCCGATCCGACGGGCCTGACTGCAAAGCTGATGCCGACTCTCGCGGCACCCATCTAGCAGGCGCCCGATGCCCGGCGATCTGTTCGATCTCTCCGGCAAGGTCGCGCTCGTGACCGGAGCGACGCGCGGCATCGGACGCGCCATCGCGGAAGAGATGGCGCGTCACGGCGCCCGCGTCGCACTCTCGAGCAACGAAGCGCAGGCCTGTGCATCGGTGGCCGAGGAGCTGCGCCGGGAAGGCCTCGACGTGATCGGCATTCCCTGCGACGTTGCGTTCCGGGAGCAGGCCGAGCGGCTGGTCGCGGAAACGATCGAGGCGTTCGGGAAGATCGACATCCTGGTCTGCAACGCGGGTGTGGCCCCGCACATGGGGCCGATCTCGACGGCGAGCGATGCGGACTGGGATCTGACGATGACCGTGAACCTGCGCAGCGTGCTGTGGCTCACGAGTCTCGTCATCCCGGGGATGGCCGCGCGGCGCGACGGCTCGGTCATCATCATCTCCAGCATCGCGGGCGTACGCGGCAACAGGGCCATAGGGCTCTACGGGCTTTCCAAAGCCGCGAATGCGCAGCTCGCTCGCAACCTCGCGGTGGAGTGGGGACCGTCGAACGTGCGGGTGAACGCGATCTCTCCAGGGCTCATTCGCACGGACTTCGCCCGCCCGCTGCTCGATGACGCGAAGTTCCTCGAGCGCCGTCTGGCGCTGACTCCCCTGCGGCGGGCGGGCACGTCGCGGGAAATCGCGGGTGTGGCCGTGATGCTGGCATCGGCGGCCGGCGCGTTCATGACGGGCCAGAACGTCATCGTCGACGGCGGCACGACCATCGGCGACGGCAGCTAGAACCCGCTTCGCAACCCCACCGACACCTTATGGAAGGTGCGGTCCGAACGGGTTCCCCGTAGGCCCGCGCCGCTCATCCGCATTTCTGCGTACTTCTGGTAATTGCAAATAGGAACGATTCTCATTACGATGCCGCGCCAACACGAACACGAATGACACGACCACGGTCCTGATCCCCGTTGCTGCGATGTCCCGGCTCTCGCGCGCCACAAGTCTCCGTAATCCCGTCCGCTCGGCGGTTCTGCTGGCGCTCGCCGGCGCCGCGCCATACACGTATGCGGCGAGCGCCCCGGACGGCGAGCCGCTTCAGGAAGTCGTGGTCAGCGCGGCGGGCTTCGAGCAGAAGATCGTCGAGGCTCCGGCGAGCATCAGCGTGATCACCGTCGACGAGCTGGTGAAGCGTCCGAACATCACGCTGATCGACGCCGTGCGCGAGCTGGAAGGCATCGACGTCGGCGAGACGTCGGACAAGACGGGGCAGCGCACGATCAGCATCCGCGGCATGGGCGCCGACTACACACTGATCCTCATCGACGGCAAGCGCCAGAACAACCACGGCGACATCTATCCCAACAGCTTCGGCGGCAACCAGTTCAACCACATCCCGCCGCTCGATGCGATCGAGCGCATCGAGGTGATCCGCGGACCCGCCTCGACGCTCTACGGCGCCGATGCGCTCGGCGGCGTGATCAACATCATCACCAGGAAGAACTTCGACACGTGGCGTGCGTCGGCCACCATCGGCCGCGCGTTCCAGGAGAACTCCGTCTACGGCGACGACACGACGGTCGACGCCACGCTGTACAGCCCGCTGTTCCGCGACGCGTTCAGCTTCTCGCTGCGCGCCTCGCGCTACGAGCGGGATGCTTCGTTCCCCGAATACGACGTCATCTACGATCCCTCGGGACAGCCGCACGAGCGCGCGCTGGGCTTCGGCGGCGGCGGCAAGACCACCGACAACGTCAACGAGGCCTACGGCGCGACGCTCTACTGGAGGATCTCCGAGCGCCAGGACCTGAGTTTCGACATCGACACCTCGGAGCTCGTGTACGACAACACGCCGTACACCAACAATCTCGGCACCACCTCGTACCCGCTCGGCACGGTCGACAACGTCGACGAGCTGTGGCGCGCCCAGCCGCGCGCGGGCTACGCCTCGGACCAGCGATTCACCCGTGACCAGTGGTCGGTGACTCACCGTGGCGACTGGGGCTTTGGTGGAAGCTACGTCTCCCTCGCGTACGTCCAGACGGGCAATCACGGCCGCACGCTGCCGCTCAGCGCGGAAGAGCGTCTGCTGCACCAGCAGATCTACCAGGGCACGGGTGCGTATGCAGGACTGTCGGTCGCCGAGCGCCGCGCGATCATGGAGCAGACGTTCCTGCCGCGTCCGAAGCGCACGATGGAAAGCAGGCAGTACACGCTCGACGCGAGGCTGGATTTTCCGCTGGAGGGATTCGGCGGACGTCATCATCTGGTGGTGGGCACGCAGGTCATCGATGGTGAGCTCGAGGACGGCGTATTCGGCATGGAGCGCGGCGAGGGCGGCACGGGTACCGTGCAGGAGCACAGGATGTACTCGCTGTTCGCCGAGAACAACTGGACGCCCGTCGATCCGCTCACCGTCACCCTCGGTGCGCGCTGGGACGATCACAAGGTGTTCGGCGACCACGTGAGCCCGCGTGCATACGCGGTGTACACCATCAATCCGAGCTGGAGCGTCAAGGGCGGCGTCTCCACGGGCTTCAAGACCCCGAAGACCACCGATCTCTACGACGGCGTCACGGGATTCGGAGGGCAGGGCACGACGCCTTTCGTCGGCAATCCGGACCTCGAGCCCGAGACGAGCGTCAACACGGAAGTGGCGCTCTACTGGACGGCGCCGGGCGGCGACCACAACTTCAACGTCACGCTCTTCCGCAACGATTTCAAGGACAAGATCGCACGCGGCGAGACGAACCTGAGCTGCGAGCTCACCGGCGGTGTGCGTCCGTGCGCGAATCTCGGTCTCTACGGCAGCCTCGGCTACACCACGTACGCGCAGTACATCAACATCGACGAGGCGCGGATCCGCGGGGCCGAGCTGTCCGGCCGCTACCGGCTCCTCGAGCGCGTGTGGGTGCGGGCCAACTACACGTACATCGACAGCGAGCAGCTCAGCGGTCCGGAGAAGGGCCTGCCGCTGACCGACACCGCAAAGCACATGGCGAATGCCACGCTGGAATGGTCGATCAACGACGCGTTCAGCACGCAGCTCACGTGGGAGGCCCGGTCGAAGCGCTTCCGCGACGTGGATACCGAAGGCAACCCGCGCTACTACAAGGCGTACAACGTTCTGCACCTGGGCGGTCAGTACCGCGTGAACAGCCACGTGACGGTGAACGCCCGCGTGCAGAACCTGCTCGACCGCGACTTCACCGGCTTCCAGACCTACTGGACGGAGAATCCGGACGGCAGCTGGACGCCGAGCTTCCTCGACGACTACAACAACAAGGACAAGGCGCGGAACTACTGGCTGAGCGTCAACGTCTCATTATGAGCTCGTGAAACTCCGGGCGATCGGGCGCCTGCCCCACGACGCGCGCTTTTCGTTCGACCGCCCGGAGTGACAGACGCCTCTCTTCCGTTGAATCGGGTGTGCCCCTGACGCGTCTTTTCCCCCTTCGAGGCGCGTCAGGGCGCACGCCCATCCCCTGCATCGACCGGGCGTTCCCGAAGCGCCCGTCCGCGTGTACCTTACGCCGCCGCCGAGCGGGGCACCCTGTCACCTCCGTGTCCCTTCTCGGGGGTCTCAACACGCAACCATGGGCGAACGAGCAAGCGTCCGCGGCAATTCCTGCCTGCGGTGTGGCGCCTGCTGCGCCACGTATCGAGTGTCCTTCTACTGGGCGGAGGCCGAGCACTACGGCCTTCCGGACTCGCTGATAGAAAAGGTGAGCCCCTGGCACGCCTGCATGGCGGGCACCGGGCAGCCCGAGCCGCGCTGCCGCGCGCTCGCCGGCACGATCGGGCGGTCGGTTTCCTGTCTCGTCTACTCGCGCCGTCCCTCGCCGTGCCGCGAGCTGCAGCCCGGTGAGGACAAGTGCATCCGGGCGCGCGTCAGGCACGGGCTGGAGCCGTATCTCGACGAAGAGACGCCGGACGCCGCGCAGGCACCTGCCGCCTGAACGCGGTGCAGGACGATTGCGCGCGGCGAGGAACCGGGACACGTCTGGCTCGTTCCGTGAATCACGTGGCGGCGGGCGACAGGAGGCTGGCATGGCGATATCGACGAAGCACGATACCTGGCCTGCGCTTCCCTTTGCGGACTGGAGCGGCACCTGTGCCACGCTTCACTTGTGGACGCAGGTCGTCGGGAAGGTACGCCTCGCCCTGACGCCGTGGCTGAACCATTCCTGGCACGTGCCGCTGTACGTCACTGCGCGAGGGCTGACCACCTCGCCAATACCGTACGCAGGTCTCACGTTCGAGATCGTGCTCGACTTCGTGTCTCACGAGCTCGAGATCTCGACGAGCAACGGCTCCCGCCGCCGAATGGCGCTCGAGCCCCGCACGGTGGCGGACTTCTACGCGGCCGTGATGAGCATGCTCGATGAGCTCGGAATCTCCGTCCGCATCGATGAGCATCCTGGTGAGATCCCCGGTGCGATTCCCTTCAGCCAGGATCGTATGCACGCGGACTACGACGCGGAGTACGCGCAGCGCTTCTGGCGCGTCCTCGTTCTGGCCGACCGTGTGCTGAAGCACTTTCGCACCGGCTTCACGGGCAAGTGCAGCCCGGTCCACTTCTTCTGGGGCAGCTTCGATCTTGCAGTGACCCGCTTCTCGGGAAGGACGGCTCCGCGGCATCCCGGCGGTGTTCCCGGACTGGCGGACGCAGTCGTACAGGAAGCCTACTCCCACGAAGTGAGCAGTGCCGGATTCTGGCCCGGCGGCGGCGGGGCCGATTCGGCCATGTTCTACTCGTATGCCTATCCGGAACCGCCGGGTTACCGAGCATTCAAGGTTGCGCCGCCGGCAGCGTTCTTCAGCGAGCAGCTCGGTGAGTATCTGTTGCCCTACGACGCCGTGCGCACGGCAGCGGATCCGGACTCGACGCTTCTCGAGTTCCTGCAGAGCACTTACGAAGCGGCTGCCGAGTGCGGACGTTGGGATCGCGCGGCACTGGAGACTGCTCTGGGCCGCCCCGGAGTACCGCGCGCCATCGTCTGATCAGCGAAGCCCTTCGCGCCGCAAGCAAGCCCGCCAGCGATCGCGACCACTCGGCGCGTCGCGACGCCGACCCGTGAGGTATGCATTCGGTATCACGTCGGTGACATCGCGGTTACATGTTTGCTTGTCCGGAACGGATAACAACTCGGCATTTGTTGACTCAGCTCCCTGCCAATAGATTGCAGCGCACTCGGCAGCGCAAGAACGCGAACTCGCTGCTCGACATGGGTATCCGACGGCGCCGCTGCGCCTCGGAATTCGGGACAACGAGGCAGGGAAATACCTCAAATGCATTCACGCTCGATGACGGCACTTGCCGCGCTGCTCGGCACGATGGCGTCTCAGACGCATGCGCAGAGCACGCAGCCGGCGGATGCGGTTGGAGAAGAACAGAAGATCGAAACGGTCGTGGTGCTCGGTACCGCACGTCAGGACACGACGCCGCTCACCAGCACGGCGCCCGTCGACGTGATCACGCCGGAGCAGCTGAAGGAAACCGGTGCAGTCACGCTCAACCAGGCGCTCTCGCGTCTGCACCCGTCGTTCAACTTTCCGCAGGGGCAGAACGCGGTGAAGGGGCAGGGCGTCCGCGCGGCGTCGCTGCGCGGCGTGGGGCCGGCATACACGCTCGTGCTCGTCAACGGCAAGCGCCGCAACGTTTCGGCGCAGCTTTCGGGCACTGATCCGTGGCCCGCTGCGCAGGTCGTCGACATCAACGTCATTCCCATCAGCGCGGTGGAGCGCATCGAAGTGCTGCGCGATGGCGCCGCCGCGCAGTACGGCTCCGATGCCATCGCCGGCGTCATCAACATCGTGCTCAAGGACGACGCGACGGGCGGTGAGGTTGCCGGCATGCTCGGCGAGTACACCGACGGCGGCGGTTTCACGCGTGCGGTGAATGGCTGGAGAGGTCTCTCGCTCGGTGAGCGCGGCTTCGTCAACTTCAGTGTGGATTACCTGAAGAACGACAACGTCGACCGCAGCGAGGAGGACTGGCGCCAGCTCTTCCCGGACGGCGACCCGCGGAACGAGACGTTCAACAGGAAGTACGGCCAGTGGGGACAGCAGGCACGCGAGCACGTCTCGGCGCTCATCCGCTCCGAGTACGCCGTCACGGACCAGCTCGAAGCCTATGGGTGGGTGAACTACGCCCACAAGGAAGGCCTGAACTACGTCAATCCGGAGCGGGTCGTGAAGGCTGTCACCAGCAATTCCACCGTGACGGACGGCACGCGCATCTCGGAAACGGCGGTGCTCGGGGTGTATCCCGACATCTATCAGCCGTACATGGTCTACACGGCGCGCGACTTCGCAGCCGTCACGGGGCTGCGTCTGACGCAGGGCTCGTTCGGCACGTTCGACGCTTCCGTGTCCTTCGGCCAGAACGAGACCGACCGACACACCTTCAACACCATCAATCCGAGCTGGGGGGAGGAGAGCCCCACGGACTTCTATCTGGGGTCCTGGAAGAGCCGCACGACGTCCGTCACGCTCGACTACACGAAGGATCTGCCCGTCGCGGCCATCGAATCCGCAGTGCTCTCCGCGGGTGTGCTCTACAGGCACGAGTACTGGGGCACGGAGGATCTCGGCGACCCGCAGGGCTATCTGGGTGGGCCGCTCGCCGGACGCACGATCGCTGAGCTCTACGGCCCGGGCGGCGTCTACGAGCGATACGCGGCCTGGTTCCCGCAGATCGACTTCGCGGCGGACCTGTCGCGCATTCCCGCGACCGGATCCTCGACAGCGGGCATCCGTCCCGAGGACGCCGGCTCGGTGACCCGCAACGTCAAGGGCGCGTACTTCGGCGTCGATGCAGAGGTGACGGATCGGCTCGATGTCGGCTTCACCGCACGCTACGAGGACTACTCGGACTTCGGCGGCACGGACGATTACCGGCTGACGGCGCGATACGAGCTCACACCGCGGTTCGCTATGCGCGGCACGGTCAGCACCGGCTTCCACGCACCGAGTCTCGCGCAGCTCGGCTACCAGTCGAGCGGCTACACGAGCAACTGGAGCAACACCGGCACGAACGTGTTCGAGCCGGGCAGGACGCGGCAGTTCCGCAGCGCCGATCCGCTCGCAGCGGCGTTCGGTGCGAAGCCGCTCGAGCCGGAGAAGTCGACCACTTTCTCGCTCGGTGTGGTTCTGCGCCCGGACGACACGAGCTCGATCACGATCGACGCGTACCGGTTGCGCATCCGGGACGTGATCCAGATTTCGGAGGTCCTGCAGGGGCCTGCCGTCTCGGCCGCATTCGAGTCGATCGGTCTCTCCGGCTACACCCAGGCGTCGTACTACCTGAACGCCTGGGATCAGACGACACAGGGCGTCGACATCATCGCGCGCAAGGCGTTCCGCCTCGACACGGGCGAGCTGGAGGTGGCCGCGCTCGCGAGCTTCCTCGACACGGAGGTCGAGAACGTCAACCGCGAGGTCACAGTGGGCGGCACACAGCTCATTGCGATCCGCAACGCGAAGGTCCGCGATGCGGAAAGCGGTACGCCGCGGAACAAGTTCATCCTGAACGGCCGCTACTCGCTAGGGGCCTGGGTCGCCGATGTGACGCTCACCCGCTACGGCAGCTACCGATACAACGCGGGTGACGTGGCCGGCGTGCCGGCGCCGAACGGCAACGTCGATCAGGTGTTCTCGCCGGAGACGTATCTCGATCTCGGTCTGCGCTATCAGAGCCGGAGCCTCTGGCGCTTCGATCTGCTGGTGCAGAACGTGCTCAACGAGTACCCGGACAAGTACGTGCTCGGGAACCGTGCGAGCGGCATCAATCCGTACTCGTTCATCGCCCCGAACGGAGCCTCCGGGCGCTTCGTGCAGGGCATCGTGACCTTCTCTTTCTGATCGTACCTGCGGGGGATATCCGGTAATGATCTCGATCACCAGGAACTCATGGCGCGGTGCTGTCGTTGCGGCGGCGGTCGTCGCGACGGCAGTTCCGGCCGCGGCGCATCACGCCTTCTCGGCGGAGTTCGACGCCGATCAGCCGATCGACCTCAAGGGCACGGTGACGCGTGTCCGCTGGGTCAATCCGCACAGCTGGCTGTATTTCGACGTCAAGGGCGAAGACGGCACAGTGACGAACTGGGGCGTCGAGTTCGGCGCGCCTTATCAGCTCGCGAAGATCGGGCTGCAGAAGTCCGACGTGGCGCCCGGCACCGAGGTGCATGTGCGCGGCTACCGTGCGAAGAACGGCGGGCCTTATGGGTACGCGGTGACCGTCACGCTGCCCGACGGCCGCACGTTCCAGACGGGCGGCGCCCAGGACGCACCGTCAGCCAAGACTGCGAGCAGTGCACGCTGAGGCGGGCATGAGCGCTGTCGGACAGCCGTCGTCCGGCCGGCGCGCGTTCCTCGCGCGCACGGCGGGCGTCGCGTCGCTGCTCCTTGCGGGCCTCGTGGCGGGCCGAGCGTGGGCTCACGATCCGGCCGGCGACATCCCCCGGTTGCCGAATGGCAAGCCGGATTTCTCGGGAATCTGGCAGACCACGAGCGCTGCGGACTACGACCTCGAGCCCCACGGGGCCCGCAAGGATGCACCTCCGGGACCGGGGGTCGTGGAGGGCGGCTTCATTCCATACCTGCCGGAGGCGCTCGAGAAGCGCAGGTGGAACTTCGAGAACCGGCACACGGCGGATCCGCGCCTCAAGTGCTGGACGCTCGGCACGCCGCGCGGAATCTACTACCCGGAGCCGTTCCAGATCTTCCACCGCGAGCGCGATCTGACGATCGTGTTCCAGTTCGGTCATTCGGTGCGGACCATCCACACGAATGGCACGAAACACCCGGCCGAAGGCGGCAACGAGTTCTGGCTCGGCGACTCGCGCGGTCACTGGGAAGGCGACACGCTCGTTGTGGACGTCACCGACTTCGGCGACCAGACCTGGCTCGACCGCTCGGGCAATTACCACAGCACCGAGCTGCACGTCGTCGAGCGCTGGCGCTTTCTCGACGCCAATACCATCGAGTACCACGCGACGCTCGAGGACCCGAAGGTTTTCAGCCGCCCCTGGAGCCTCAGCGTGCTCCTGCATCGCCATCGCGAGAAGAACTTCCAGCTCATCGAGAACTACTGCTTCACGCTGGACTACGACGAGTACTACCCGCTGCCGGCCGGGAGCATGCCGAAATGAACACGCGACGAGATTCTCTGACCGCCGTCACGGCGGCGGTGCTCGCAGCCGTCTTCCTCGCACCCGGGCTCCTGTGTGCACAGCAGACGGGCGCGCCGCCTGCCGCAACGACCGGCGGCATCCAGCGCGAGACGAAGATCATCCCGATTGCCTCGGGCGAGTGGACCGGTCCGCGCCTGCGTGACGGACAGCCCGACGTGCAGGGGCACTGGTCGAACACCATCGCCAACCACAACAATCTGACCGACCCGCAGGGCGGAATCCCGGGCGATCCGGCTGCACGGCCGCTCGGACCGCGGGAGCTGCGCGCACCGAGCCGCGTGACCGATCCGCCCGACGGACAGGTGCCGTTCCAGCCCTGGGCGCGCGAGAAGCAGCAGGAGCTGCTGCGCTTCTTCCACAATCCCATCAGGCCCGAGTACATCGAGCCGCTCGCGCGCTGCGCGCCGGCGGGCGTGCCGAAGTCCTTCACGTGGCACGGTTTCGAGATCCGCCAGTACCCGGGCTACGTGCTGCTGCTCTTCAATTCAGGGACGCGGATCATCCACCTCGACGACAAGCCGCACCTTCCGGAGAACATCAAGCTCTGGAACGCCGACTCGCGCGGCCGCTGGGAAGGCAACACGCTGATCGTTGACGTGAGGAACAACAACGCCAAGGCGCGCTTCGCCCGCACCGGAGAGTTCGCGAGCGAGAACGTGCACATCGAGGAGCGCTACATCTTCTCGAACGACGGTAAGCGCTTCAATTACGTGGCGACCATTACCGACCCCACGGTGTACACGCGCCCGTGGACCATCACGATACCGGTGCGCCGCTACACGGAAGAGGACGAGCCGGACGGCTGGCACTTCGAAGTGGCCTACGCCAACCACGACGGTCCGGAGCGCATCATAGAGCGGTACGAGCGCATCTGCGTCGAGAACAACGGCCCCTTCGGCAATGTCGCCGTGACGGGGAGGTGAGCGCAGTCATCGACCGAAGGCGCAGCGCCGTTACCGATTGCGGAGGAAGTCGGCGATTCGGAACAGAGGCGTCTCCAGCATCCTGCGGAGGTCAGCATCCACGCCGATATCCTCCAGTGCCCGGTGCATGCAGAACAGCCACTGATCCCGTTCCGACTCTCCGATGGCGAACGGCTGGTGGGCACGCGTGATGCACACTGCATCCTTGCGCTGGAAGTAAAGCGGCGGCCCGCCGTGCCAGCCGCTCATGAACTCAAAGAGCTTCTGACGCATCGGGCCCAGATCCTCGGCGTGCATGGCTCGGATGCCCCGCGCCTCGGGCGCCTCGTCCATGATGTCGTAGAAGCGGTCCACGAGGCGGCGAACGCCGGACTCGCCGCCGCGGCGCTCACGGCCTGCTCCCGATCTTCAGAGGTCCCGGCGACGACCACCGGCGCCACCGAAGCTTCGAAGACGGGCGAAACGCGCAAGTTCGTCGCCTTCCGGATCGGCGACTTCGAGGCGATGGCGCTGCGTGACGGCAGCCTCGAGTTCGCCAACGACGGCAAGGTCTCTGCAATCAATCGTTCGCCCGAAGACGTCGCGGGACTGCTCACCGCTGCGGGGCTGCCTGTGGATGAGCTGCATCTCGGCCTGCAGCCGCTGCTCGTGCGACGGCGATGCGCCCACCGCGGCAGCCAGCCGCAGCGAGCTGCTCGCGCGCCTCGCTGACAGCGGTGAGCGCATCTACGCCGTGCACTTCCCGTTCCCCCGCCTGGGGAAGATCGAGCGTCGCGGAGAAGAGTTCGTCTGGATTCCGGAAGCTCTGTGAGCCGGGCCTCTTCGAGGCCGGCGGTCGTGCCGCGAACTCGGCGTCGAACGGCGCGAAGGTCTGTCTGCAGCAGCCGGACGTCGCGCTTGCGCAGATCGAGCGCGGGTTGTCAACGACGCTCTTCAAGGAACGGACAAGGTTCCTGAATCGTAAGGCATGCACTGTCTCCGGTTGACGAAAGTCAACCGGAGCCCGCGACGCCGTCCCTAGCATAGGACCGTCGTCGGTTTCACCCGACGCGTGGAGAAGTTGTATGAGCGTCGTGACAACTGACCCGGACCCCGCAGGGACACCGGGCGATGAGCGCTCCCGGCGCATCGAGGAACCGGCGCTGAGGGCTGCCATATGAATTCAAGCGTCACACGTCTGGTGTGGACGGACGATCTCAATACGGGAATCGACGTCATCGACGGTCAGCACAGGAGGATCGTCGATTACATCAATCAGATCCACGAGGCACGGCTCAGGCGCGATTCGCGCCTGGTGGCAGAGGTCATCGAAGCCGCGGTCGACTACACCTTGTCTCACTTCGGCTTCGAAGAGGCCCTCATGGAGGAGGTGGGTTATCCGTTCGCGCGTGCGCACACGAAGGTGCACCAGCTCTTCACCAGGCGCGTGGCGGATCTGCAACTGCGGTTCCGCGCCGGGGAGGACGTGGCCGAGGAGCTCCACAGCCTTCTGGCCAAATGGCTGTTCACGCACATCCGCAATGACGACGCGGATTACGTGAGCGCCGTGAAGTCACGCATCCAGCACGGAAACGAAGCCCGGCATCGGGGATGGGCGGCCCGGACGCTCGGCAGGTTCTTCCGGCGCGAGTGACCGCGCGAGCTCGTCGCATGGCGAAGCGGGGGAACGCCCCGCATCCATCCGCGGCTGTTCGACCGCCGCTTTCCCCGGGACGGCCTGTAGTGCCGCCGCTCTACGTCTGGCCCGCAGGTGCTTTCCGAAAGTGCTTTGTGTGGCCGTCTTCCTTTCTGGAATCGATCCGCGGGTAGAGATCGCCCGCGGGGCGCGCCTGTCCGGCACTGAAATGGATCGCGCGCGGTGCTTCCTGCCCCGCGCTGATGCAATCACGCACTTCGCATAACGCAGGGTTATCCGCGCGCGCGACCTTTTCATTGGTCGCGCGAAAACGCGCTTGTTAGCGTCACCGTGCGAAGGACGAACGCGAACGGATCGGATCAACCGGCAGTCGTTCGTTCTGCTCCAGAAGGACAGCGTGTTGCCTCACGAGAATCGATAGGGAGTCGCTCCTGTGCTGACGCTCAACGATCTGCTTCTCTCACGACGAACCGGGGCGAGCCGGCGGACCCGGCCCGTGACAGGTCTGGTCGGGCTGCTGGCGGTCACGGGAGTGGCGAACGTGCATGCGCAGGATGCGGCGGCGACCGAAACCGTGGCCACCGACGAGGACGTCGTGCTCCAGGAAATCACGGTGACGGGCTCGAGCATCAAGCGAGAGGACGCCGAGGCGCTGCCGATCACCGTCGTGAGCCCGGAGGTGATGGACCTGCGCGATGCGGGAACGCCGGTCGATCTCCTGACCTCGCTGCCCGCGATCGTCAACGTTCCGATCAACGACTCGAACCAGGGCGGCGTGAGCGCGCGCGGCGACATCTCCTCGGTGAATCTGCGCGGGCTCGGGTCCGGCAACACGCTCGTTCTGCTCAATGGCCGGCGTGTCGCCGCGCATGGCATTTCCTCGACGGAAGACGGCGTGCCGCAGATGTCCGTGAACGTGAACACGCTGCCCGCGCGTGGCCTGTCCCGCGTGGACATTCTGCGCGACGGCGCTTCCTCCGTGTACGGGTCGGACGCGGTCGCCGGCGTGATCAACTTCATCGTCGACACGAGCCTCGAGGGCGACGACATCCAGATTCACAGGGGCGTGACCGAGATCGGCTCCGGCTCGGACACGAATGTGACCTGGACACACGGCTCGTATGCGTTCGACCGCAAGCTCCACTGGACGTCGGCGTTCGACTTCTTCGACCGCGACGCCCTGAAGACGGCGGACCTGCCGAGTGCGATGGACTCGAACAAGGTGGCTCTCGCCCCGCCCGGTTTCGACGCGCCGAACGGTCCGTTCTTCGATCGCAATGCCTCGGGCGCCTATCCCTCGTTCCGCGTGGGCAACTCGACCGGCACGGTCTACCTCACGCCGGTGGCGGGCGGCGGTGTCGCGTTCAAGAACAGCGCACCGGCGCGCGCGGGTGAGGAGCTCGGCTTCTACTACGACGTGAACGCGGACGGTTACTCCATTCCGGAGACGCGGCGCTTCAACTGGTTCAACCAGCTCGATTACAAGGTAAGCGACGCCCTTTCGCTGTTCGGCGAGCTCGCGCTCTATCGCGCGGACTCGACCATGGTGCGCCCGCCCGTCGCGTACGGCATCAACTCCGACAGGGCGCTCGTCGTACCGGCGGACAGCCCCTGGAATCCTTACGGCTCGTGGTTCTACGACCCGGCCGGTGCGCCGCGGGAGGACGGCACGCCGCGGCTCGTCGGGACTCCGCAGCCCGTGACGATCGTGAACAAGCGCCTGGTCGAGGCCGGGCCGGAAACGATCGACGTCCAGACGAACTTCATGCGTGTGGTGGCCGGCGCGCGCGGCCGCATCTCGCAGGGCTGGACCTGGGAAGCGGCGGCGCTCTATTCGCGCGCGGCGACCGAGGACGATTCGCTCAACGCCATTCGCGAGAGCGCGCTCCACGAGGCGACGAGCCGCACCGATACGACCGCCTTCAACCCCTTCGGCTATACGTTCCGTATCGACGGCGACCAGGTCGTGCCCGACCAGCCCTACACGAACCCCGACTCCGTGATGGCACCGTTCATTCAGAAGTTCCATCAGGAGGGTCGCAACGTCCTGGCGTCCATGGACGTGCGCGTGAACGGCGAGCTCTTCGAGCTCCCGGCCGGCATGCTGCAGGTCGCCATGGGCGCCGAGTACCGCTGGGACGACTATGAGCTGACGCGTCCTCAGTTCCACGGCGTGAACGGCGAGAACGATCTCGGCCTCGACCCGGCGGACAACGACTTCGTCCAGGCTTCGGCCGCGGGTGACGTGATCGGCGATCGCACCGTGGCGGCCGCCTACGCGGAGACGGTGGTGCCGGTCGTCTCGGCAATGAACTCCATTCCGCTGGTGCGGCGCCTCGAGCTCGGTGCGTCCATCCGCTACGAGCACTACAGCGACTTCGGCAGCACCACCAATCCGAAGTTCACGCTCGACTGGCGCCCGTTCGACGCGCTCATGATCCGTGCGTCGTACAACGAAGGCTTCCGCGCGCCGAACCTCAGCGTGATGAACTATCCCACGCGCTTCACGGTCGGCTCGAGCTTCGACCCGTATCGCGGACCGGTGACGGGCCTTCCAGTGGACGGCCAGTCCCAGCGCCAGACGGGCATCGAGGGTAACCCCAACCTCAAGCCGGAGACGTCCGAAGGCAAGACGTTCGGCTTCGTGCTGGACGTGCCGTTCGTCGAGGGTCTGCGTGTCTCCCTGGATTACTGGAACATCAAGCAGGATGGACTCATCAGCAGCCCGAGCGCGGAGGAGATCCGCGCTGCGGACGCGGCGAGGCTGCACGCGGCTACCCAGGCAGCGCTCGCGGCGGGCGTTCCGTACGACCAGATCGATCTCGGCAGCGGCACGGCCGCGTATGCCGGCCATCCGCTGGTCAAGCGCTCCGCCGTGATCACGGACGAAGACCGGGCATTGTTCGCCGCCTACAACGCCACACGTCCACAGTCCGAGTGGGTCGCTCCGGTCGGCGTGCTGCAGATCACCTACACGCCGTACTCGAATCTGGCCAGCGCCGAGATCTCGGGATATGACCTGAACCTGTCCTACACCTCTCCGATGTTCTCCTTCGGGCGCATCGGCGTCGTGACCGACTGGACGTACCTCGACAAGTTCGAGCGTCGTTCCACCGCGGACGCACCCGTCGAGCATCGCATCGGCAAGAACGGTGCGTCGAAGTGGCGGGGCTCGCTCAACGTCTTCTGGTCGAAGGACGTGTGGTCCGCCGGGGTCAGCGGCTACTACATCGGTTCCTATGCCGATATTGGCGCCTCCATCAGCGAGGCCACGTACGACTCGCTCGGACAGCCCGACTATGTCTACGAGATCGACGGCGTCTACTACTGGAAGGTGGACGACATGCTGACCTTCAACGCCTTCGTGGCGCGCGACTTTGCATTCGCAGGGGCGGACTGGCTCAAGAACCTGAACGTACGCCTCGGTGTGAAGAATCTGACGGACGAGACTCCGCCGCTGACCTCGGCTGTCGCCGGCTACGACTCCGCTGTCTACAACAGCGTGGCAGCGGGCCGCACCTGGACCCTCCGGATCAGCATGAACTTCTGAAAGAGCACATGAAGTCCAACAATCGTCTGACCGCCGCTGCTCTTGCTCTCGCTTTCGCTCTCCCGGGTCTGCAGCCGGCGCTCGCCGCAGGCCCCGCTCGGGCGTGGGAATCCGCTGCCGGTGCGAAAGACGAGGTCGTCTTCGCGCTGACGGGAGATTCGATCATCAACCGACGGCTCTCGACGTCTCCGGCGCCCGGCGCGGATCGCCTCTTCGATCTCATCCGCAAGGCCGACGTGGCGTTCACGAACTTCGAGACGCTCATCCACGACTTCGACATTCCCCCTGCGCAGCAGAGCGGAGGGACGTACATGGGTTCTCCCCGGTTCGTGACGGAAGAGCTCGAATGGGCGGGGTTCGATCTGCTCAGCCTCGCGAACAACCACACGAACGACTACGGCGTGGATGGCATGCGCAGCACGCTGCGGGCACTTGCGAGAACCCGCTTCGTGTACGCGGGAGTCGGCGAGAACCTCGCGCTCGCCCGCGCGCCGGGCTATCTCGACACGGTGAAGGGGCGCGTCGCGCTCATATCCGTGTCTTCGACCTTTCCGCCGCCGATCGCAGCGGGTCCGCAGCGCAAGGACCTTCGCGGCCGCCCGGGGCTCAATCCGCTGCGCCATACGGTGACGTACACGGTGCCGCAGCAGGTGTTCGACACGCTCCAGGAGCTCGCCCGCGGGCCCGGGAGTCCGCCGCCGAAAGAGGGCAGCGACAAGCTCAGTTTCGCTGGAGCCACGTTCGTAGTGGGTGATGAGCTCAGCATCAGCACGAAGGCGGACCCGCGCGACATCGCGGAGCTGCAGGCGAGCGTGCGGGATGCGGACCAGCAGGCCGACTGGGTGGTGGTGAGCATCCACGCGCACGAAGCGGCGACGCCGGCGGATCGCTCGCAGCCCGCGCAGTTCGTCGTCGAGTTCGCGCACGCGATGATCGACGCCGGCGCGGACATCGTCGTCGGCCACGGCCATCACCAGCTCCGCGGCATCGAGGTGTACAAGGGCAAGCCCATCTTCTACTCGCTCGGCAACTTCATCTTCGAGAACGACCTGGTGGCGTTCCAGCCGGCGGACAACTACGAGAAGCAGGAGCTGCCCGAGTCGGCGCTTCCCGGCGACTTCTACACCAAGCGATCGAAGAACGACACGACGGGCTTCCCGGCGGATCGCCGCTACTGGCAGACCGTGGTCGCCGAAGTGATCTTCGCCAGCGATCGCACGCTCAGGGAAGTGCGCCTGCATCCGGTGTCGCTCGGCTTCGGTCAGCCCCGCAGCCGGCGCGGACAGCCCTATCCGGCCCCCGAGAACGAGGCCGCTCAGATCTTCGAGGACCTGAATGCAGTCTCGAAGCCGTTCGGCACGAGCGTCACCGTCCGTAACGGCGTGGGTCTTCTGAGCTGGAAGTAGCCTGATCCGCCATGCCCGGACTTCCATCCGGCGAGGCAGGCTCGATGACAGCAACCGACATGCGCGCGTGCCCTGATGCGGCGCGCACTGCAGAGACGATGGGGGTGATGACCAGGCGTTCGGTAGGGGTCGTCGGCGGACTCGGAGCGCTGGCGGGCGCGGACTTCCTCTTCAAGCTCATCGAAGCCACCGAAACACAGCCGGACGCAGGTCAGTTCGAGGTGGTGTTCGAGCAGCGCCCGTTCGCGCAGGCTACGGCGCCGCGCACGGCCACCACGGCGCGCATGCTCTACATCTACGACATGATCGATGGCTTCAGGGAGCGGCGGATCGGTGCGGTGGCACTGCCGTGCTTCCTCAGCCACACGTTCATGGAGGAGCTCAAGGCCAACTCGCCGCTGCCGATCGCCGACATGCTCGATGCGCATCGCGCGCACATCCGCATGCATTTTCCCGAAGTCAGGCGCGTCGGTGTGTTGACCACGCGGCCGCTGCGCGAACACCGTCTGTTCGAGCGGTACTTCTCGCAGGACGATCTTCGGGTTCTGTATCCGCAGCGTGCCGGCGCACAGGACGGCATCGCGGAAGCGGTGTATGGCGAGCACGGCATCGCCAGGGGCGGCCGGCACCCGCGACCGCTCGAGCTGCTGCGCGTGGCCTGCGAGGATCTCGTGGAGCAGGGTGCGGAGCTCATCGTACCCGGCGTCACGGAGCTCGCTCTCGTCGTGAGCGAACTCGGTCCGGTAGGCGTTCCGGTTCTCGACCCGCACAGGGTGTACGCGCAATACGTGGTCACCGAGCATTTCGCGCCCCCGTCGCGCCTCTTCAAGCTGGGCGTGGTCGGTGGGGTGGGGCCCGCCGCGACGGTGGACTTCCTCGAGAAGGTGGTTCGCAACACACCCGCGAAGCGCGATCAGGATCATCTGCAGATGCTCGTCGAGCAGAATCCACAGATTCCGGACCGCACCGAGCACCTCCTGGGTGACGGTCCCGATCCGACGCTCGCGCTCTATGCGACGTGCCGGAAGCTGCAGGCAGGCGGCGCGGATCTCATCGCCATCCCGTGCAACACTGCCCACGCGTTCGTCGAGGAGATCCAGCCGCACCTGCGCATACCGATCATGAACATGCTCACGGTCACGGTGGATCATGTCCGCAAATCGTTTCCAGACCTGCGCAAGGTCGGGTTGCTCGCAACGTCCGGCACGATCTCGAGCGGCGTCTATCGCCGCGCGCTCGAAGAGCGCGGGCTCGAGGAGGTCGTTCCGCCGCCTGCTCTGCAGGCGCGCGTCATGGAAGCCGTGTATGGGCCGCAGGGCGTGAAGGCGGGTTTCACGAGCGGCAAGTGCCGGGAAGACGTCCTGGCGGCGATCGAAGATCTCGCGGAGCGGGGAGTGCAGGTCGTCATCCTCGGCTGCACCGAGCTGCCGCTCCTTTTCGAGACTCCGGAGGTGAGAACGCGGAGCGGCAGGCTCCTGAAGCTGATCGATCCAACGGACATTCTTGCGAAACGCTGCGTCGCGTACGCGCTGGCGTACTCGAAGCGCTGACGTCGATTTCGAACGCGAGGGTATGCGCCAAAACGGGTCCCCGACCGGCGCGCTTGCCCTGAAGTGGTGAGCGAGTCACGCCGAACTGCCGCCTTTCCCCGGCTCGCGAAGGCTCTCACGGCAGAGGAGGACTGGTACGCCACGTGCAAGAGGCACCGGGAACCGAAACTGGAATGAACTCGAAACGACTCACGCTTCTCATCGTCGCCGGCCTCGTGCTCGGTGTGGGCATCGGGTATGCGGTACATGCACAGGCGTCCGCGGAAACGGCGACGCGATTCGCCGAGGCCGCAGGATTGCTGCCGTTCGCGTTCCTGCGCCTCATCAGGATGGTCATCGCTCCGCTCGTCTTCTCCACTCTGGTCGTGGGTGTGGCGAAGATGGGCGACATCGCTGCCGTCGGGCGCATCGGCGGCAAGGCGTTCGGCTGGTTCATCTTCGCCTCGCTGATCTCGCTCGTCCTCGGACTGGTGCTCGTGCAGCTCTTCGAGCCCGGCCGGGTGCTGAGCCTGCCGATCCCTGACGGCGCGACCTCGTCGGGCGTCGCCGCAAAGGCGATGACGCTGCGCAACTTCATCGAGCACACGCTTCCCACGAGCGCGTTCGACGCCATGGCGAGGAACGAGATCCTGCAGATCGTCGTGTTCTCGCTGTTCTTCGGTATCGCCATGGCCGCTCTCGGAGAGCGCAGCCGAATGGTGCTCGACGCGCTCGACGTGGTTTCCCACATCATGCTGAAGGTGACGGGCTACGTGATGATCTTCGCGCCGCTCGCCGTCTTCGGTGCCCTCGCGAGCACGGTCGCGAAGGAAGGCCTCGGGATCATCGGCGTTTACGGGATGTTCATCGGCAGCTTCTACGTGGGGCTCGTGCTGCTGTGGGCGATCCTCATCGTGTTCGGACTCGTGCTCGTCGGGCCGAGCGTGATGCGCCTCGTGCGCCGGATCCGTGAGGCGGTGCTGCTGGCGTTCTCGACGGCGAGCTCCGAAGCCGCGTATCCCCGGACGCTCGAGGAGCTCGAGCGGTTCGGGTGCAGCAACCGCGTCGCGAGCTTCGTTCTGCCCGTCGGTTACTCGTTCAACCTGGACGGCTCGATGATGTACTGCACCTTCGCGGTGATGTTCATCGCGCAGGTGTACGGCATCGAAGTCGGCATCGGGCAGCAGCTCCTCATGGTGCTGGTCCTCATGCTCACGTCGAAGGGCATCGCCGGCGTGCCGCGCGCGTCGCTCGTGGTGGTGGCGGCCACGCTGGCGCAGTTCAACCTGCCGGAGGCAGGCATGCTGCTGCTTCTCGGCATCGACCACTTCCTGGACATGGGTCGCTCCGCGACGAACGTCGTCGGCAACAGCATCGCCACGGCGATCGTCTCCAGGTGGGAAGGTGAGCTTCGCGTCGAAGGTGTGCCCGTGACGGAGGAAGCGGCGGATGCGCGCTCCGAGCCCGCATAACTCCGAGTTATGCGTGAATCCGATCAATTCATTGGTCCGGCTTCGAACGCCTTCCTATCTTTAGTGTGAAGCGCACGTGGATGAACAGATGAACGCGGCTCCTCTCGAGGCGATACCACGGCACGGCACGGGTGCGGAATGGGCAGCCCGTCTTTCTGCGGAGATCGGCAAGGCCGTGCTCGGTCAGACCACCGTGATCGAGAGGCTGCAGATCGCGATGCTCACAGGCGGCCACGTGCTGCTCGAGGGTATGCCGGGACTCGCGAAGACGCTGCTCGTGAACTCGCTCGCACGGGCGCTCGGCATGCAGTTCGAGCGCATTCAGTTCACGCCGGACCTGCTCCCGAGCGACGTGGTGGGCACGATGGTGTACTCGCCGCGCGACGGCCGGTTCTCGCCGCACAGGGGGCCGATCTTCGCGAACGTCGTGCTCGCCGACGAGATCAATCGTGCGCCGGCGAAGGTGCAGAGTGCGCTGCTCGAGGCGATGCAGGAGCGGCAGGTGACGATCGGCGGCACGACGCATCCGCTGCCGCAGCCCTTCGTGGTGATGGCCACGCAGAACCCGGTTGAGCAGGAAGGCACGTATCCGCTGCCCGAGGCGCAGCTCGACCGGTTTCTCTTCAAGCTGCTGCTCGACTATCCGGGCGAGGAGCACGAGCTCGAGATGGTGCGCCGCTGGGGCTCCGTGACCACGCACCCGGAGGTCAGTGTCGTCTCGAGCGGAGAGGAGCTGCTGTCGCTGCGTCACGAAGTCGATCGCGTTCACGTCGCCGACACGATTCAGGCCTACATCGTCGCGCTGGTGCGCGCCACGCGGGCGCTCGCCGCGCAGATCGGCGTGCGCTCCGCGAAGGAGCAGAGGGTGCTCTCGTACGGCGCTTCGCCGCGCGCGTGTCTCGGTCTCTACCAGGCGAGCAAGGCGCTCGCCTGGCTGCGCGGGATGGACTACGTGACGCCGGCGCTGGTGCAGGACGTGTTCACGGACGTCATGCGTCATCGGGTTGCGCTGACGTACGAAGCGGACGCGGCAGGTCTCACGACGGACCACGTCCTGTCCGGGATCATCGAGAGAACGCCCGTGCCGGAAAGTGCAGGCGGACGCAGCTGAGAGTCGTGCATGACCGTTCTCAGATGAGTCGCTCCTACATCACGACCGGCGCCGCACTTCCCGCCGCGCCGATCGCATTGCTCCAGCGGCTGCAGTGGCGCGCGCGGCACGTCGTCACCAACACGGTGAGCGGCGAGTACCGGTCGGCGTTCCGCGGAAAGGGCATGGAGTTCGACCAGGTCGTGAAGTACCAGTGGGGCGATGACCTGCGGGACATCGACTGGAAAGTCACGGCCCGCCTCGGAGAGCCGTACCGGAAGCGATTCATCGAGGAGCGCGATCTCTCGGTGATCCTCGTGTTCGAGGACTCTCCCGCGCTGCAGTTCGGCTCGACGGGGAGGACGCGCCGCGAGACGCTTCTCGAGGCCGCAGCGCTGCTCATGCTCATCAGCTCGATCAACCGTGATCGAGTCTCGGTCCTGTACAGCGCTCCGGGCCATACGTGGTTCGAGCGGGCACTGTCGGGGCGCAAGGGTACTCTGCGGATTGCCGCCCGGTTGCTGCAACAGGAGCCGCCGCTGCTCGACGGGCCGGCGACGTGCCACGTGCCGTGGTCGTTCGTGCGGCAGGCGGCATCGCGCGGCAGCGTGGTGTTGTGGTTCGGAGCGTTCGCCCCTGCGGACCTTCCGGACTGCTGGAGGGAGCTGCAGCAGCGCTGCCAGACCGTGGGTGTACGCGCGATCGATCCGTGGGACATGGAGCTGCCGGCCGGTGCTCAGCTCACGGTCTACGACCCGATCTCGGGATACCTCACGAATCTCGATACCTCGTCTCCCGCGGAGCGGGCCGCGCATGCCCGATGGCGCGAGCGGCACGAAGCACACTTCGAGAACCTTTTCCCGCGGCTCGATGACCGACTCACGCTGTGGAACTCCGAGGATCCGCTCCGGGAGCTGATCGCGTACTTCCGCCGTCACGGCCGCAGCAGTGTGCCTGGAGGTCGAATGGCATGACGGCGCCGATGTTCCACGATCCGTGGTGGCTGCTGCTGCTTCCGGCGCTTCCGGTCATCGCGCTCGTTCGCCGCCGCCGCAGCGTCCCGGCGCTCGTGGTGCCTGGCGCGCACGAGTGGCACTCGGCGCGTCGCGCGTCTACCGCGTCATGGCCGATCTGGTGCGCATACGCAGGCGTTGCGCTGCTCATCGTCGCGCTCGCGCGTCCGCAGGTGCTCGTGCCGCTCGAGGACGTCGAGCGGCGCGGTTACGACGTCATGCTCGCGATCGATCTGTCCACCAGCATGTACGCGGAGGATTTCCAGCGGGGATCGGAGGCGGTCGATCGCCTGCAGGCGGTGAAGCCGATCATTTCCGCGTTCATCAACGAGCGTCCGAACGACCGGATCGGCATCGTGGTCTTCGCGGGTCGCGCGTACACCTTCGCCCCGCTCACGTTCGACCACGCATGGCTGCGCAGGCAGACCGCGCGGCTCTCCATCGGTCTCATCGAAGACGGCACAGCGATCGGCGATGCAATCGGAGTGGCGCTGCGCCGTCTGCGTGAGGGCCGGAAGGATGCAGAGAAGCGGCACGGCTCCTTCATCGTGCTGCTCACCGACGGCTCGAACAACAAGGGCTCGCTCGATCCGCGGCAGGCCGCGCGTCTTGCGGCGGAGGAGGGCGTGGCCATCTACACCATAGGCGCCGGTGCCGAGGGACCCGTGCCGATGCCCGTGTTCGATTACGCGGGTAACCGGATCGGCACGGAACTGCGCGAGTCGGAGATCGACTCGCTGATGCTGCGCGACATCGCGGAAACGACGGGCGGACTGTTCTTCCGGGCGACCGATCAGGATGCCGTCCGGACCGCATTCGCGCGCATCGATCAGTCCGAGAAGGTGGATTTCAACGCGCCTCCGCCCATGGCGAGCCGCGAGCTCTTCCACGCGTTCGCCCTCGGAGGCGTGGTTCTCCTCGGCCTCGCTTCGTACGGCGCGCACTTCCGCGGGAGTGGAATGGCGCAGGCGTGGGCATGAAGGTCTTCTCCCGAGCATCCAGACAAGAAAAGGATCCCGCTGTGAAAATGCGTAGACGCGACGTCCTCAAGGGCCTCGGAACGGGCGCGGCCGCGGCACCCTTCGTTGCCGCCGCCCAGTCGAGCTCGCGGCCGAGCGCTGCGACGCGACCGGTTCGCATCGCCGTGATGCACTTCTCTCACGAGACGGTCACGTTCCTGCCCTACGACACGACGATCGAAGACTTCACCTACGAGGGGTCGCCCGCGCGGGGCGAAGCTCTCCTGTCCTCCTCGCCGCGAGGCTACATTGGCGGTTTCGTCAAGGTGGCCCGCGAGCACGCCAACGTGGAGCTGGTCGGCATCGAGTCTCCGCTCGGCTCGAAGCGGGGCTCCGGGTCCGGCTGGATCACGAAGCAGGCGTTCGATCACTTCCTGGAGCGGATGATCGCGGACCTGAAGGCGCAGGGTCCGTTCGACGGTGCGTATCTGGCTCTGCACGGCGCGATGGGTGTCCGCGACGTCGAGCGGCCCGAGGCGACGATCGCGCGTCGCGTGCGCGAAGTGATCGGTCCCAGGGGATTCATCGCCGGCACGTTCGACCCGCACGGCAACGAGGACGCGGAGTTCCTCCGCTACGCGAACCTCGCGTTCTGTGTGAAGTACTACCCGCACTACGACAGCTACCTGCAGGGTGAGCGTGCGGCGCGCACGCTCATCCGCTGCATCCGCGGCGACTACAAGCCGACCACGGCGACGGCGAAGCCGCCGATCATCACGCCTTCGGTGCTCCAGTGGACGGGCCAGTCGCCCTGGATGGATCTCGTGCAGCGCGCGCTGGTCTGGGAGGCGCGCGAGCCCGACGTGTACGTGAACTTCTACTACGGGTTCGCGTTCATGGATGCGGTGGACGCGGGCATGACGTTCCAGGTGATGACGAACAACAACCCGGAGCTCGCGCGCCACATCGCGAACGACATGGCCGCGACGGCCTGGCGCCTGCGCGACGAGCTCGTGCACGGCACGAAGGTGTATCAGATGGCCGAAGGCGTGCGGCTCGCCAAGGAAGCCCTCGCGAAGGGTGCCGTGCCCATCGTGCTCGCGGATCACAGTGACCGCTCGGGCGCCGCCACGTGGCTCCTGAAGCAGGTGATCGAGCAGGACCTCTCCGACACGCTGATCTGCACGGTGGCGGACGAGGACGCCATCAACACGCTGCGCAAGAAGGGTGTGAAGGCAGGCGACCCGTTCGACATGGCGGTCGGCGGGCGGCTGGATGTTTCCGCCGGCGATCCGGTGCGGGTCGTGGGCACGGTTCACTCGGTGAGCAGCGGCATCACGCGCCGCGGAGGAAGCGCGGGCTCGCAGCTCTGGGTGAGCGTGAAGTTCGGCCGGAACAACGTGCTCGTGATCAGTCCGTATCTGCACCAGATCACCGAGCCGGAAGCATTCACGGAGATCGGCCTCGACCCGGCGCAGTTCAAGGTGTTCGCCATCAAGTCGCGCGTGCACTTCCGCCGCGGCTTCCACGACAACGGGTTCGCGAAGACGATCCTGCTCGTCGAGCCGGAGCAGCCGTTCCTGGGAACGGTGCGGATCGAGGCGCTGCCCTACAAGTACATCGATCTCAACAAGTTCTATCCGTACAACAAGAACCTCACCTGGAAACCGACGTGAGGACTTGCGCACGGGGAGTGGCGCGGGGATTGGCTCTCTCCCCGGCCACTTTCCGCGCGCTCTTGTGCGGGACTTCCGGCTCTACTGGTCGGCGTAGAAGGGCATGACGGCGCCGCGCCGGACCCAGCCGCTGAGATTCTCCGTGACGGAGACCTGCCGCCAGCCGAGGAAGGAACGACCCAGCGTCACGATGCTGCCTGCTGGGGCGGGAGCGCTTTCAGCCTCCGGAACGAGATCCGTCGGCGCCGGGCGCACGTTCACGCGCTGAAGCAGGATCGCTGCTTCCGGTTCGCTCATCGTTCCGTACGCACCCCAGCTCGACACCGCTGCGATGAACAGCAATGCGCCGAAAGAGGCGACGCTGCGGCCCCCGAGAGCCAGCATGCGCCTGTGCGCAGGGATGTAGAGCGCCAGCACGGTTGCGGTGAGCCCGGCCGCGATGACGAGCGCCGCCGCGAGGCTCATTCGCTGCCACCCGGCCACGGAGAGGAGAGCAGGGACGCGTTGGTACCAGGCGCCATGCAGCAGCCGGCGCAGCCGCGGATGGGGGTCTTCGATCTGATCGAGTATGGCGCGCAGCGCTTCGCGTGATTCGGCGGAAGGGTGCTGAAGGAATGCCGCGGTTGCATGAGCGGCCGCGAGATTCCAGCTTCCTTCGAGCATGTGAAAACCGGCGAGGTTGTAGTGCGCGGCCCAGTCGTTCCAGCTCTCCTCGAGGGCCTGTCTCGAGACATCGTGAGCTTTGCGGAACGCCGCGGCGTCACTGATCGCTCCGGCGTCCGCCTGCCCGGAGAAGGAGGGAGGTACGACCGCTACGGAAACGAGCAGCGTGAGCGCGGCGATGGAAGGAAACCAGTGCGCTCTGCGGTTCGGAAACCGCTGCTCCCGGCGCGGTATGGGCACGGTCGCGGCAGCCAGGGTCGCCTGCTCGATCCAGTCCTGCATGGGAGGAGAATGCGCCGCAAAGAGCTTCCGCTCGGTGAGCTGCCAGAGCTCGCACCATCTCGAACTGATGCCGCTGTCCCTGGTGAGCGAGACCATCGCACGCCGCACGTCGTCGAGCGTGGGCGCCGAGACACGCACGCCCCACGCTCTGGCGCTGGCGCGAAGCCATGCGTGCAGGTGTTGCGGCTCCGGCAATCCGTGTGATCTTCGGACGCTGCGCAATACGCGGCGCAGTTCTTTCATGCCCTTGCGACGGAGGCGATGCGGATCGTTCACGAGCACGTGCCACCATGCGCAGCAGAGCCAGATGAGCGCGGGGACGCCGACCGCGAGGAGGCCGAGCCACAGTGGACTCAACGACCACGGCGTGGCGCCGATCTCGCCAGTGGGCAGGACCTGCATATCGATCTCCCTACCAGTCGAACCTGCTGGTCTCCTGATGCTGCGTCTCTTCGGTCAGGAGCTGATGCAACCGTCCGGGCGAATCCCTTCGGGCAACTTCATCGAGGCGCGCACGGGTGAGGGCGAGGATCGGATCTTCGGCGCCACCGCCGGCGTCGCGCGTGGAACGTGTGGCCGCCGTGCGTGCCCTGGCCGGCGGATCCGGTTTCCGGTCGCGGCGAACGTCGAGGTTCTCCTCGCCGGGCGAGAGATCTCCCAGCATCGCATCCGTTCTCGCCGAAGCGCCCTGACCGAAGGAGTCGTTCGCGACGGACTGGCTCGCCTCTCCCGCCACGGTCGGCGGATCGTCTTCCTCGTCGAGGATCTGCTGGCGGGCCTGCGACTCCTCGCGGGCCGCCGCGTCGGATTCCGGCTCGAGGAACGCCGTGAGCTGGGCACGGTAATAGCCCCAGTCCGCGATGGACGGATCCAGCCTTTCGCCCTGCAGAGTGGCTTCGATGGCATCGCGGATGACGCCTTCGGGGACCGCGGTGCCGGTGCGCTCTGAATCCTGTCCGTAGCGGATCGATTCCTCCACCATGAGGCGGAGATCAAAGGCGTCGTAGCCGAACTCGCCCAGATGCTTCGTGATGGCACGCAGACGTTCGGCAGGGTTGCTGTCGAAGACCTGGCGCACTTCGAAATCGGCCTCGGAATCGAAGTGTGCATGTGCTTCGGGCGGGAGAGCCGTCGCGGCGAGCACACCGATGACCAGCGCGATGCCGGCTGCAAGGGAAGAGGGTGCCTGCGACGTGTGCGGCGCCTCGCGCAGCGGGATCTCCGGCGAGCTGCGCAGAGGCTCCGCGGCTTCACGCCGTACGCGTCGAGGTGTCGGCCGCCGGCGGAACTCCCGTGCGAGACTCAGGAGAGCGATGAGCACGGCCGGCAGCAGGAACCACTGGAATCTTTCGATGCGCGTGCTCGCGGTCTCGATGCTGACGCGGCCCTTACGGCCGGTCTCGACGGTCTCCTCGAGCAGCGTCCGAATGTCCTCGACACTGGTCAGCGTGCTCGCATCGGCGTACCGGCCGTGGGTGCGGAGTGCCAGCGACTCGAGCGTGGCGCGCACCAGCTTCGAGTGCACGGGGTCGCCGTTCTCGTCGGTCATGTAACCCCCTTCGTAGGGGTCCACGACGAATCCGCCTTCATCCGTTCCCACGCCGACCGCCACGACGTGGATCTCACGCTCGAGCAGCGTGTCGAGCCGCGTGCTCCAGGTCTCGGTGCTGCTCTCGCCGTCGCTCAGCACGAAGAGATACCGGTCCCGGTCCGGTGTGTCGCTGAAACCGTCGAGCGCCGCATCGAGCATGGCGGCGTAGTCGGAGCCGCCCTGCGGCATGTAGTCCGGATCGAGGCTCGGCAGGAACTCGCGGATGATGTGGTAGTCGGGGCTCAGGGGCACCTGCACGAATGCAGTGCCTGCGAACACGATGAGCCCCACGCTCTCGCCCTTGAGGCTGTCGAGGAGCTCTTCGGTTAGCTTCTTCGCGTGCTCGATCCGGGAGGGATCCACGTCCTCCGTCAGCATGCTCCGCGACAGATCGAGCGCGATCATCACCTCGCGCGTCTGACTGAAGGACTCTTGCGACTTCTCGCCCCACTGCGGGCGCGCGATCGCGACGATGGCGAGTGCGATCGCGAGCATTACGAGAAACGACGGACGCCTCTTCGCAGGAGTGGCCGGGCGAACGCGGTTCGCAGTGACGGTCACCCGCTTCATCGCAGGCCACGGAACGGGTATCGGCCGGCGCATGATCCGTCGCAGGCCGATCGCTCCCAGCAACGGAAACACCAGCGCCAGGAGCATCCAGGGATTTCCCCAGCTCATGTGACGGCTACCTCGGCTCGTTCATCGGGATCACGGGAGGGCGAATGCGCGCCTCCAGAACCAGAGCAGTGCACAGAGCCCTGCGGCGGCCGAGCCGCCGTAGACGACACCCGTGCGGTAGAAGCGGGTGTTGCGCAGCCAGTAGGCGAGGGGGAGGAACGCGCAGACGATGGCGAGCTGACCGAGCTCCACGCCCAGATTGAACGCCAAGACCGTGCGCCAGACGGGGCCGCCGAGCGCTTCGGTGTCGCGCAGCACTCCGGCGAATCCGAATCCGTGCAGAAGTCCGAATCCGAAGGCCACCCACGTGCCGCCGAATCCTGCCGTTGACGGCAGCAGGTTCAGCATTGCGGCGACGAACACGGATGCGGCGATCGCGGACTCGACGAGCCGGTCCGGCAGCGCGATCCACTGCATCGCCGCGCACGTCAGCGTGATCGAGTGGGCGACGGTGAAGGCCGAGACGATGATTACCACGCGGGTGAACGCTGCGCGGAAGTCCGGCACCGCTTCCCGGCCCGACGCAGCGCGCTGGAACACCGCAGGGATCAGCAGCACCAGCAGAAAGAGCACGTGGTCGTATCCGATCCAGATGTGCCAGACGCCCGAGGCGAGCATTTCCAGGAATCCGCTACCCGATGCCGTCTCACGCGTGAAGGTGAGCGTCCCGCTGTCACGCGTGACGTCGGTCTGATGAGCGCCTTTGCCGAGCCAGACGATCTTCAGCTTCCCGCGATGCTCCGGGTTCTGCTGGAAGAGGAGCCAGTAGTCGAGATCGAGACGATCGATCGGTTGCGGGGCGCGAAACGCGAACTCCGACAGCACGAACGGCTCACCCTGCTGCGTGCCGTAGACGAGCCTCTCGAACTCCGGCACGGCCGGCATACCGTCCGCGAGCAGTCTGAGCTGGCTGCCGAGGTAGCCCTCGATGTCCTGACGGCGATGCTGGATCTCGGGCCACGTGCTCTCGCCGTCGCCGTCGGTATCCAGTCCGAGAACGGGGCTCAGATCGCGCAGGCTGACCTTCCACTCGCCCCGCAGGGCGGCCTCGTCGACCTCTATCGTGAGGTACGACTCGCTGCGCTCCCGCGCGTGCGCTCCGTCCGACAGTGAAGCGAGCAGGAGCAGTGCGAGAATGCCCGCCCACGCTCTCATCGCACTGATTGCAGCCTGGGTGCCTGCGCCGTCTGAGGTCTCGCTGTCGGTGCCGGTTGCAGCCGAGGTGACGGGGTATTCGCCAGCCGCGGCTCGCTCCTGCCGAGCGCGCTGATCGACTCGGCCGCCACCGACTTGACGCATTCGACGAACGCGCGCTGCACGTTGTTGAGCGGCGTGTCGATACGGTAGACGGCAAAGAGATCGATGGGCATCACGGGCTCGACGACGCGGACCTGCAGCTCCGCGCCGGCGGACATGGCCGTGAAGGGATCGACGAGCGCCAGCGCGTCGCCGCTGCAAACGAGGTCCTTCGCGATGTGATACGTCTGCACCCAGGTGGAGATGCGCGCCGGCGGATTGAGCTGCTCGAGGTGCGCTTCGATCTGCCGCCCGAGCTGATCGGCCTTCGTGATGCCGATGAGCGGCAGGCCCGACAGCGCGTCGATGGGAATCGGCTTGCACGCATCGGCCGGCGACCAGGTGCCGCGCGGCGCGATGAGCGAAAGGGGGCCCTGGCAGAGCGGCTCGCAGCGGATGTCCGGATGGCTGAGCTCCTGGAGCGTGATGCCGACGTCCGCCTCGCGCAGCACGATGGACTTCAGCATCTCGCGCGAGTGCTGCGTCGAGAGCTCGATCGGCGTCTGGCCGAAACGACGACGGAAGCTGGCGAAGGACTTCGGGATGACCGCGTTCGCGAGCGTGGGCGTGGTGACCGCGCGCAGGAGCTGCTTCTCGGCGCGCGCGATGTTCGACACCAGGCGCTGCAGGTCCCGGAGGTCGTCGAAGATGCGGTCGATGTGCCCTTTGAGCATGCGGCTCTCGGGCGTGAGGTGCCACTGACCTTTCACGCGCACGAACAGGGGGAACCCGAGCCGACGCTCGGCCTGCTTCAGGAGCTTGGTGGCCGCAGGCTGCGAGATGTTGAGAAGCGACGCAGCGTCCGTGAGCGTGCCGGCCTGCATGATGGCCTGGAACATCTCGATGTAGCGCAGCTGCATGAACCCCAGAGGAGGGTACTCGAAGGTCGAAACACGGTTCGGCGACTGCATCGCTGATCTCGAGGTGGTGCGACGACCATGGTGTTGCAGGAACCGTGCCACTGAAAGGCTGCGGGCGGCGCCGCCGGAGATTGTCTGAGCCGTGCGGATGCCGCCGCGCACGAAGCGCACAAAACATCGGGAATCACAGGGCTTCCGGCGACGATCCAGTGGTGCGACCGTGCTCCGCAGGGGCGTTCGCCGCGCACACGATGCGTTCAGGCAACAGCCGGATCGGCACCGAAACGGAGCATGCGCGGCGCGGGATGCACAAAGAGATGCAAATGCCCCGCGCGCATAACGCGAGGTTATGCGTGTTCACGCGCTTCTCATTGGCACGCGCGATGCACGGCCGTGTAGCGTGAAATCAGGGGAACGGTTCGACCGTGCGCAATCGCGACGGCATTGTCGGGCGTTCCCGCGTCATCACGAACATCGGGGGTTCACGTCCGTGCTGAGTTCGATACGTGCAAAGCGGAGGGAGCGCACTCCGGCTGCATCCGGCTCTGATGTCGCGCGATGGGTGAAGGGAATCCTCGCGCTGTGTGCGATGACCGCGGCGAGCGACGTCGGCGCACACGACGCCGCCGGCGAGACCGCAGTGGCCGAAGCGGAAGGGATGCTCGCCGCGGCAGATGAACCCGCCGAAGTCGTGATCACCGGAAGCCACCTGGCGCGTACCGGATACGACGCGCCGACGCCGGTCACGGTGATCGGCGAAGAAGACCTCATGGCCGCCGGGCAGCCGAATATCGCGGACTTCGTGAACGATCTGCCGGCGGTCGCAGGCAGCCAGACGCCGGCCAACAGCAACAGGAGCCTCAGCAACGGCGCGGCGGGCGTCAACTCGATCAACCTGCGTTCGCTGGGCAGCGCGCGCACGCTCGTGCTGCTCGACGGACGCCGCTCCGTCGGTTCGCTGGCGCAGGGCACGGTGGACATCAACACCTTCCCGCAGGGACTGGTGAAGCGCATCGAGATCGTGACGGGAGGCGCTTCCGCCACGTACGGCTCGGATGCGGTGTCCGGCGTGGTGAACTTCATCCTCGACAAGACGTTCACCGGCATCAAGACGACCCTGGAGGCGGGACGGACCACGTACGGCGACGACGAAAGCCTTCTGGCCGGTCTCACCGGCGGCATGCCGATTGCGGACGGACGCGGACACCTCCTGTTCAACGTCGAGAGCGCCCGGCGCGACGGCATCTACGGTGTGCCCCGCGACTGGGCCGAAGAAGGCTGGTACATGGTGAACAATCCAGCCTACGCCGCGGGCAACGGCGAGCCGGAGTACCTCGTGACGAATCACGCCGGGCAGAGCGTCATGACGCCCGGCGGCATCATCACCAACACCGCCCTCAGGGGCACGTACTTCGGTGAGGGCGGCTCGGTGCACCAGTTCGTGTACGGAGCCACGCGCGATCCGTGGACCATCGGCGGCGACTGGAAGCTCGGACAGTCATACGAGAGAACCTCGCTCGAGCCCGAGAACGATCGTGACGGTGTCTTCACGCGGCTGAGCTGGGGACTCACGGACACGCTCACCGTGTTCGGCGAAGCCTCCTGGAATCGCAACGAGGCCAAGCAGTGGGGCGGCGTGCAGTCGGACAAGGGCAGCGTCACCATCATGGCCGACAACGCGTTCCTCCCCGAGGAAGTCCGGCAGCGCGCCGCTGAGCTCGGCATCACGCAGTTCAACCTCGGGACTTCGAACGCGGACATTCCCACGCGATTCAGCCACAACGAGCGCAAGGTCCAGCGGTACGTGCTCGGCTTCGAAGGCAAGTTCCAGACCGGCGGCGCCGACTGGAGATGGGACGCGTACTACCAGAAGGGCATCACGGATACGGACGAGAAGGTGCACTCGGCGAACATCGCGCGACTGAGGCTCGCGCAGGACGCCGTGTTTCACCCCGAGACCGGCGAGATCGTGTGCCGCTCGGCGCTCACCGATCCCGGCAACGGGTGCATCCCGTTCAACCGGATGGGCATCGGCGTGAACGATCCGTCGGCGCTCGAGTATTTCATGGGCTGGCCGCAGCGCGAGCAGCAGTTCGAGCAGGACGTAGCGGCGATCAACTTCAGCACCAGCCTCGACAATCCGTGGCTGGATCCCATCGGCGTCGCGTTCGGCGCCGAGTGGCGTCGTGAGGAGATCTCCGGGCACGTCGAACCCGAGTACCAGGATGGCTGGATCGTCGGTAACTATCTCGCCACCTTCGGCTCCTACAACGTGAGGGAGGCGTACCTCGAGACGCTGCTGCCGCTGCCGAAGGGGTTCGAGCTCACCGGCGCCGTCCGCGGCACCGACTACAGCACGTCGGGCTTCGTAACGACGTGGAAGGCGGGTCTCACCTGGCGTCCGATCGAGGACCTGCGATTCCGTGCCACTCTGTCGCGCGACATCCGGGCGCCGAATCTCGAGGAGCTGTATCAGGCGGGGCGGCGGCGTACGAACTTCGTCACCGATCCGTTCTACGACAACCGGTCGACGCGCTTCACCGAGACGACGACCGGGAACCTCGCGCTCAAGCCGGAGAAGGCGGATACGCTGGGTCTCGGCATCGTGTGGCAGCCCTCGTTCCTTGCGGGATTCGGGCTCTCGCTCGACTACTACGACATCGAGATCGAGGATGCGATCAGCATGGTGTCGGCGCAGGACATCGTCTTCCGCTGCTACGACGGCAACCAGACGTTCTGCGCGGCGATCAGCCGGGATCCCACGTCCGACTCGGGCATCGACCTCTTCATCAACAACAGTCCGTTCAATTTCGTGTACGAGCGCGCGCGGGGCCTCGACATCGAGGCGAGCTACACGGTCCCGCTCTCAACGTTCGTGGAAGGCTGGCGCGGCACGCTGAGCCTGCGCTCGCTCGCCACGCACTACATCGAGATGAGCTCGAACAACGGCGTGGACCCGCCGACGGATCGCGCCGGTCAGAACACGGGCAACGGCCCTCCGAGCTGGCTGTACCGTTTCACCGCGAGCTACCAGCTCGACAATCTGACGTTCTCGCTCACGGGCCGCGGCATCAGCTCGGGCACCTACGACAACACGTACATCGAGTGCACGAGCGGCTGTCCCGCGTCGACGTCGCTCAACCGGACGATCAACACGAACCACATCGCCGGTGCGCTCTATCTCGACGCCTTCTTCGGCTACAAGACGCGGCTCGCGGGCACCGCCTCGGAGCTCTACTTCAAGATCAACAACGTGACCGACAAGGATCCCGCGGTCGTCGGTCTCGGGCCGGGTGACAGCAGCAACGTGGAGCCGGGCATCAACCGCACGTTCTACGACTACCTCGGCCGTACCTTCAGGATCGGTGTGCGTCTCGACTTCGGGCGCTGACGGGCAGAGCAGCGTCACGGCGGCGTGCTCCCGGCCGCCGTGACGCGTGCTCACGGGGCGGAGAAACAGAGCTCGAGAATGATCGTCACGGCAGCAGCTTCCATCGCGCTGGCGCTCGGTGCGCAAGCGACTGCTTCGGCCGCGTCGGAGACCATGGATGAGATCGTCGTCAAGGGACAGATCGGCTCGGAGCGTGATTCCAGTTTCACGGCGACCGTCTTCCGGACGCAGGAGATCCGCGAGCAGGGCATCTCGGATGTCGACGACCTCGTTCGCCGGGTGCCGGGCATGGCCATCCGCGACATGCAGCTCGGCAGCGTCGCGAGTGCCATCGTCATCCGCGGGTTCGGGAGTGGAGGACACGGCGGGGATCTCGGTGCGCTCGTCGACGGCATTCCGCTCAACGAGGCCATGTCGCACGAGGACGGCTATGTCGATCTCAATACCGTCGTGCCCCTGGAGATCGATTCCTTCGCCGTGCTCAAAGGGCCGGTTTCCGCCCTCTACGGCAACTACAACCGTGGAGGGCTGATCAACATCCAGACGCGCAAGGGTGGCGAGTACGCGGAGCTCGATGTCGCGACGGGCTCGTACGACACGCTCGACGTGCAGGCGGCGTTCGGAGGTCGCGTCGGCAGCCGTCACGGGGTGAATCTGGCAGGGCAGGTGTACCGTACCGACGGCTTTCGCCCTCAGTCCGATACCGAGCGCACCGTGATGGCCGGCCGGTGGTCCGTGGATGTGACACCGGAATCGAGGCTCGCGCTTTCGATCCGCAGGCTCGAATCGACGAGCCGGTCCGCGTCGTATCTCACTGAGGGGCAGTTCCACGCCGATCCGCAGGGCGTCGATCCGCACGTTCAGAACGACGGTGCCGAGAAATCGCTGCTGACATTGAGAGCGGACGCGAGCCGCGGGTTCTCGGAATCTCTGGAGCTCGCGACGTTCGCGTACACCACTCGTCAGGACTTCACGCGGTGGTTCACGCGGCCGGTGAGCACCGAGGAATGGCGGCAGCGTGAGGAAACCTACGACCGCACGGTGTACGGCGCGGGCGGCAGCGTGCAGGGCACGTTCGAGCTCGCGGAGCTCCCGGTGCGCCACATCACGGGCGTGGAAACCTTCCGGGAGACGACGCGCTACGCGTACTTCGACGGCCTCGATCGGCGCCGCCGGGTGAACGCGGCGCTCGCGGACCGCGAAACGGCGCTGAACAGCGTGTCTGTGTTCTCGGAGCTCGAGGCTGCCGTGGATGACGTCCTGGTCCTCTCCATCGGTCTGCGCGGCGATCGCTTCACGGGATCCTGCAGCCCGCGCGGCCCGGAAACGGGAAGCGACCCGTGCGGCAGGCTCGCGCCCAAGGAGCACTGGAGCCCGAAGATCGGCGCACGCTCACAGCTTCGACCCTGGCTGCAGCTTCGCGCGAGCTGGGCGGAGGGCTTCGCGCTCGCGAACGCATTCGTGAAGTACTCGGTGGGCGGGCAGCCGCTCGACGAGAACGTCTTCCGGCAGACGGAGATCGGTCTGCGCCTCTCCGCCGACGAGCGATTCGAGCTCGACATCGCGGCGTACCGGCTCACGTCCACGGGAGAGGTACGCACGGTTTCACCGGGAATCTACGAGAACTTCGGCGCAACTCTGAGACGGGGCATCGAGGCGGCCGCCACCTGGCGCCCCTCGCCACGGTTCGAAGCGCACGCCACTTACGGGCTCACCGACACTCGAGTGGAGCGTAATGCGGACGTACGGCTCGTGGGGCTCGAGGTACCCGGCGTGCCTGAAACGACGGGCGAGATCGAGGCGCGCCTGCGGCCGCTGCAGGGTTGGAACTTTCACGCGTCGTGGCAGTACGTGGGCGCGTATGAATCGAATGCGCTCAACACCGTGAGAGCAGGCGGATACGGGCTGTTCGGTGTGGGCTTCGACTACAGCGGCAATGCCAGGACCGACTACCGGATCTACGCCCGCGTGGAGAACCTGACGGACGAGCGCCACGCGACATCCGTCTCGGTGATTGCCGGGCAGACGCTCTATGCGCCCGGCGCGCCGCGTTCCATTCGCGCCGGGATCCAGCTCAGTTTCTGAGCGCCGGTTCCGCCCACGATCCGGACACGTCCGACGCGCCAGACGAGGCCGGCGTCGCGGGCGATCCCACTGTCCACTCCGCGTCCTGACGAGTCCGCCGGCGGTGGAACAGCCGCTCCAGCGCGAGGTACACGACCGGCGTCGTGTAGAGCGTCATCACCTGGCAGATGAGCAGACCGCCGAAGATGGCGATGCCGAGCGGCTGACGCAGCTCGGATCCGGTGCCGATGCCGGCCATGAGCGGTATCGCGCCGAGCATCGCGGCGATCGTCGTCATCACGATCGGGCGGAAGCGCACGAGACAGGCTTCGTGAATGGCCTGGCGCGCAGATCGTCCGTTCCGCTGCCGCTCGAGCGCGAAATCCACGAGCAGGATGCCGTTCTTCATCACGATGCCGATGAGCAGCACCACGCCGATGAGCGCCATGATCGAGAAGTCGTGCCCGACGGCCCACAGGCTCAGGATGGCGCCGACGCCCGCGGAGGGGAGCGTCGAGAGGATGGTCAGCGGGTGCACGAAGCTTTCGTAGAGCACGCCCAGGATGATGTACACGGTCGCGATGGCCGCGAGGATCAGCCAGGGTTGCGTCGCCAGCGAGTCCTGGAACGCCTGAGCCGTGCCGCGGAACCTGCCCTTGATGCTCGACGGCATCCCGATTTCGACCTGCGCACGCTCGACGAGGCGGATTGCATCACCGAGCGCCACGCCCGCGGGCAGGTTGAACGAGATGGTCGCCGACGGGAACATCCCGTCGTGCGTGATCGTGAGTGGCCCCACGCCCGGCGGCTCGAGCCGTGCGACCGCGGAGAGCGGCACCATTCCGCCGGTGAGCGGCGAGCGCAGATGGAAATGCTGCAGGCTGTCCACGCTGCCTCTGTACCGCTCGTCCACCTCCAGAATGACGCGGTACTGGTTCACCTCGTTCTGGTACTCGCCGATCTGCCGCTGCCCGAACGCGTCGTAGAGCACCTGATCGATGTCCTCGGCGCGGAAGCCGAAGCGCGCCGCAGCGACACGATCGATGTGGAGGTGCGTCACCGACGCGCCGAGCTGCATCTCGTTCGAAACGTCGCGGAACTGCGGCATGCTCTGGAGCTTCTCGGTGAGCCGGCTCGCCCACTCGCCGAGCGTCGTGCTGTCCGCGCCGCTCAGCACGAACTGGTACTGAGAGCGTGAGCCGCGGCCGCCGATGTTGACGTCCTGCTGAGTGCGCAGCACCAGGTTGATGCCGGGCACCTGCGCGAGCTTCGGGCGCAGCCGGTCGATGATTTCCTCGGAGGACAGCTCGCGGTCGCCGCGGTCCTTCAGCACGATGTAGAACCGGCCGTTGGCGAGATTCGGGTTGGGGCTCGTGGCGCCGACCACGTAGCTGACGGCGAGGAAGTCTTCCTCCTTCATCAGGATCTCCGCCAGCGCGTGGTGCTTGGCGAGCATGTCCTCATAGGACACGTCGTCGGCCGCGCGGGACGAGCCCACGATGTACGCGGTGTCCTGCAACGGAAAGAAACCCTTCGGGATGAGCACGTAGCTGCCGACCGCAACTGTCACCGTCAGTCCGAAGATCACGAGCATCGTGCGCTGGTGGGCGAGCGCCCACTGCAGCGCGCGGTCGTAGCCCGCTACGAGCCGGGCCGCAAAACCCGATCCGCTGCTTCCGGCATGCTTCATCGGCTTCATGAAGCGCGAGGCGAGCATGGGCGCGAGTGTCAGCGAGGCGATCACGGAAAGCACGACGGCGGCAGTGAGCGTTCCGGCAAATTCTCTGATGAACCGCCCGACCACGCCGCCCATCATCAGGAGCGGGATGAAGGCTGCGACCAGCGCGAGGCTGATGGTGAGCACCGTGAAGCCGATCTCCGCCGAGCCGCGCAGCGCCGCCTCGCGCATCGACGCTCCGGCCTCGAGGTGACGGTGGATGTTCTCGATGACGACGATCGCGTCGTCCACCACGAAACCCACGGCGACGATGAGCGCCGCGAGCGTGAGATTGTTGAGACTGAAACCGAGAACATACATCGCCGCCACCGTGGCGATCAGCGCGACGGCGAGAACGCAGGTGACGATCAGCGTGGCAGAGAGCTGTCGCAGGAACGCGCCCATCACCAGGATCACGAGCACGAACGTCACGGCGAGCGTGATCTCCACCTCGTGGATCGACGAGCGGATCGTGCGCGTACGGTCGTTCAGTACCTCGAGCTCGACGCCCACAGGCAGCCGGCTGCGGATCTCGGGCAGCGCCGCCTGCACGGCCTCCGCGGTCTGTACGATGTTCGCGCCCGGCTGTCGCCGCACCATGATGTAAAGCCCAGGCTTGCCGTTCTGCCACGACGCCACGTATTCGTCTTCCGAGCCCACGGTGACTTTCGCGACGTCGCGCAGAAAAACCGGTGCGCCATCGCGCCAGGCGACGATGAGCGCGCCGTAGTCTCCCGGAGAGAAGATCTGATCGTTCGTGGATAGCGTCGAGGTGCGATCGCTGCCGTAGAGCGCGCCCTTCGCGCGATTGACGCTCGCGGCCTGGATCACCTGTCGCAGATCCGCGAAGGTGAGGCCGAGCGCGGCAAGCTTCTCGGGGGAGGCCTGGATGCGGAGCGCGGGTTTGCGCTGACCGTACACATTCACCTCGGACACGCCGCTCACCTGGCTCAGATGCCGGGCGACGAGGGTCTCGGCGAGGTCGCTCAGCTCGGTGAGCGTCATGAGGTCCGACTGCATGCCGAGCGCGAGGATCGGGCTTTCGTTGGGATTGCCCTTCTTCCAGGTGGGTGCGCTCGGCATGTCCGCCGGCAGCCGGCCCGCGGCTGCATTGATCGCGGCCTGCACTTCCTGGGCCGCGACGTCGATGTCCTTGTCGAGCTCGAACTGCAGAGAGATGGATGTCGACCCCAGGGTGCTGCTGGAGGTCATCTCGCGAATGCCGGAGATGCCGCTGAGCTGCACCTCGAGCGGCGTCGCGACGGCGGAAGCCATGGTCTCCGGGCTCGCACCCGGCAGCTTCGCGCTCACCTGGATGGTGGGCAGGTCCACCTCCGGGAGAGGCGCGACCGGCATGAGCGGAAAGGCGATGCCGCCGAGGAGGACGAGGCCGATGGCGAGCAGCGTGGTGCCGATCGGACGCTCGATGAACCAGCGAGCGAACGGCGCGCGGGCGGCGCGCTCCATTCGGGAAGGCCGCGATGCCGCGTCAGATCCCGGTGACATGCGACTCTCCTGCCATGCCATGAATCTCGACGGCGGTTCCGGGCGCGAGGCGCGAATGGCCGTCGATCACGACGAGGTCGCCCGCATCCAGTCCGGAGGCGACCACGACGATCTCGTCGTTCTGATACTCCGGAACGACGGGAACCAGCTCCGCCTTCGCATCGGTGATGCGGTAGACATACGGGCCGTTGAGGCCGTGGCGGACCGCCCGCGCGGGCACCACGAGAGCATCGCGGCTGACACCCACGTCGAGTCGCAGCGTCACGAACTGTCCCGGCCAGAGCAGAGCGTCGGGGTTGTCGAACTGCGCACGCAGGCGCAGCGTGCCCGTTGCAGGATCGATCTGATTGTCGAAGGAGGTGAGGCGGCCCTCGGCAAGGGGAGCGCCGCTTTCCCGCTCGAGCGCCGTGACCCGCACACCTTTACGGTCCTGCATGGCCGCGTGAACGCGCGGCAGGAGCTCCTGCGGAAGCGTGAAGACGATGGAAATCGGATCGATCTGCGTGACGGTGACGATTCCTTCCGCATCGCCTGCCTGCACGAGATTTCCGGGGTCCACACGGCGAATGCCGACCCGCCCCCGGACGGGCGACGTGATCCGCGTGTATGAAAGCTGGACGCGCTGGGCGGCGATGATGGCTTCGCTCGCCTTGATGGCGGCCTCGAGCTGCTCGACGAGGGAAACCTGCTGATCGAGCGCCTGGCGCGAGATCACGTGCTGCTCGACGAGGCTTCTGTAGCGTTCGAGGTCGCGCAGCGCGGCCCGAAGCTGCGCCTCGCGGCTCGCCTTCTCGGCTTCCGCCTGCGCGAGCAGCGCTTCGAAGTTGCGCGAGTCGATGCGCGCCAGAAGTGCGCCGCGCTCGACGAGCTGACCTTCGGTAAAGAGCACTTCCGTGACGATGCCGGTAACCTGCGGGCGGACCACGACGGTGTGCAGGGACTGCACGGTTCCGATGCTCGCGATCCAGTGCGGAACGTCTCTGCGTTCCACCGGGGCAACGGCTACCGGGACGCCGATGGGCCCGTCGCTCCTGCGGGCAGCAGTGCGGTCTTCTGACAGGGCGCGCCACCAGGCTGCGGAAGCAGCGATGGGAAGCAGGGCGAGTGCGAGAACGAGAGTGCGAGGGCGGAGGCCGGCGGCGAACGTCGATGGCATGCACACGAAGCTGTTCAGGCGTCGACCCGTACAGCATACGGCGCAAGCGCGTCGAGCAAGTTTTCAAGGCACGGGGTGCGCATAACTGCGGGTTATGGAGCAGGGCACGGTGACGTACGTGCCCGGAGACCGGAGCCGACTGTGAGCCCGATCACGTTGCTGCGTGCGTCAGCGAAGCGGCGGGCGGCGGCGTAGGAGTCTCGCGCGGAAGTTTTCCTGTGGGTGCGTGACGGTTCCGTTCGGGATGCAGCTCCATCTGCCGACGATATTCGTAGTTTCTCAGCTCATCTCGCTTGCGTGCGGGCTCGTGTTCCTCCTCGGGCCGCGGACCACCAAGTCGCCTCTCTACGTCTGGTTCGCGGGCGCCTTTCTGAGCGCGCCGTGCGCGACCGTCTTCTACCTTCTCGCGGAGCGCGGCGAGGAGTGGCTCTGGGCTCATCCCGCGGGCAACGCGATCGCGACGCTTGCCATCGCGCTCATCTGGGTGGGTGCAAGGAGCGTCAACGGACGATCTCTGCCCCTCAGGACGGCGTTTCTGGTGCCGGCCGTCATCATGGTTCGGGGTCTGGATGACCGCCACGCCGAACGGGCAGTGGACCGGGGCATTGCCGTTCTTTCTCTCCTTCAGCGCCTTCTCCGCGCTTGCGGGCCTGGAGTTCGCGCGAGGCGGGATCGACGAGCCGTCGCCCGTTCACGCCAGGGTGCTGACCGTGGCGTGCGCGATCAACTCCGGTTGGTTCCTGGTGAGAGCGGTTGGATTGGTCGTGCTGGGCACGGACCATCCTGTTTTTCTGTCGGTCCTCGGCGCGGAGAACGCCGCCACCATGCTGACTGTCATGATCGTGGTGGCGAGCCTCGGTCTTTCCGCCATTGCGAAGGAGCGCGCGCTGCGCACCGCTCATCGGCTGGCCACCGAGGATCCCCTGACCGGATTGCTGAACCGGAGGGAGTTCACCCGGCGTGCCGAGGAGCTCTCCGCGAGCGCCGGCGGCCGGCAGAACGATTACGCCGTTCTGCTCTTTGATCTCGACCACTTCAAGTCGATCAACGATACGTACGGCCACATGGTCGGCGACGAGGTGCTGGAAGCCTTCGCCCGTGTCGCGCGCCGTGCCCTGCGCGAGGGTGATCTGCTCTGTCGTTACGGCGGCGAGGAGTTCGCCGCGCTGCTTCCCGGAGCAACGGCAGATGGCGCGCTCCGCGTGGCCGACCGCATCCACCGCGGCCTCGCGACGAGCGTGGAACCCGTGTTCAGCCGGGTACGTCCCACGACCAGCATCGGAGTCGCTTCGGTCAGATCGGCGGAGATCCCGCTGGGCGCCCTCCTGCGACGGGCGGATGTGGCGCTCTATCGTGCAAAGGAAGAAGGAAGGAACAGGACCGTCGTCTTCGACGACACCTCGCTGCAAGCCACGGGTACCTTCAGAACAGGCGCAGGAGCCCACCAGGCTTCCGCATGAATGGCGCGCCGGCCGTTCTGCCGGCTCGGCGGGTCCCCGAACGGAGGTTCGAGCAGCTGCTCGATCGAGATCGCCCGATCTGCCGGCATAATTCGCCGGCCCTTTCTGATTTCAGGGAGTTCCATGGGAACGATCGGCATCGTCCTGTCCATGCTCGTGGCGGTCGTCGCGTCCGGCATCATCGTGCGCGCCATTCCGGTGGGCATCCCGCTGCCGCTGGTGCAGATCGCGCTGGGTGCGGCCATCGCGGCGGGGGCCTATCAGCGCGTCGAGCTCGATCCGGAAGTCTTCTTCCTGCTCTTCCTGCCGCCGCTCCTGTTCCTGGATGGCTGGCGGATCCCGAAGGAAGGCCTGCTGCGCGACAAGGGCATGATCCTCGAGCTCGCGTTCGGCCTGGTGTTCTTCACCGTCGTGGGCATGGGCCTGGTCATCCACTGGCTGATCCCTGCGGTTCCCTATGCGGTAGCCTTCGCGCTCGCTGCCATCGTCACACCGACGGATCCGATCGCCGTCTCCGCGATCAGCAAGCGCTTCCCGATCCCGAAGCGCATGCTGCACGTGCTGGAAGGCGAGTCGCTGCTCAACGACGCATCGGGCCTCGTGTGCTTCCGCTTCGCCGTCGCAGCGGCCGCGACGGGTGTGTTCTCGCTGGCGGATGCGGCCATCACGTTCGTGCAGCTCGCCGTCGTCGGCATCATCGCGGGTGTGGCGCTGACGCTCGGCGTCATGCTGTTCAAGACATGGATCGCACGCCGCTTCGGCGAAGAGCCCGGCTCGCAGGTGGTGATCAGCCTGCTCATTCCCTTCGGCGCCTACTGGGTCGGTGAGCATCTCGGCGGCTCCGGCATCCTGGCTGCCGTCGCCGCCGGAATCACCATGAGCTACGTCGAGCTCAGCGGCCGGGCGCTCGCCACCACGCGTGTGCAGCGTGCCGCCGTCTGGGACACCGTGCAGTTCGCGCTCAACGGCATCATGTTCGTGCTTCTCGGCGAGCAGCTCCCCGGCATTTTCGAGGGCGCCGTCGAAGCCGTACGCGAGTCCAATCACGAGAATCCGTGGTGGCTGGCCGTGTACGTGATCGCGATCAACTTCGGGCTGGCGGCTCTGCGCTTCATCTGGGTCTGGGTGTCGCTCTACATTTCTTACAGGAGCGCCATTCGCAAGGGCGAAACGGACCGCTCGCCTCCCAGCTTCCGAGTGGTTGCCGCGATGTCCGTCGCCGGTGTGCGCGGTGCGATCACTCTCGCGGGCGTGCTCACCCTGCCGCTCACGGTGATGGATGGCTCGGAGTTCCCCGCGCGTGACCTGACGATCTTCCTCGCCGCAGGCGTCATCATCATGTCGCTCCTCGCCGCGAGCTTCCTGCTGCCGTTCCTGCTGCGCGGGCTGCAGTCACCGACCGAAACCGTGCGGGACGACGAGTCCGACTTCGCGCGCGCCGAAGCCGCGAAAGCCGCGATCCGCGCTGTCGAGGAAGCCGCCCATGAATTGGCGGCCGGCCAGAGCGATGCCGACGTCTATGCGGACGCGGCGAGCCGTGTCATGGACATGTACCGCCGCCGTCTCGAAGGGAACACCGCAGGGGAGCACGCCGCCCGCATCCGGCTCGGCGAGGAGATCGAGCGGAAGCTGCGCCTCGCGGCTCTTCGCGCCGAGCGCGATACGATCTTCGCTCTCGCGCGCAGCAATGGACTATCGGACGACAAGACCCGTGTGCTGGTGCGGGAAATCGATCTGCTCGAGGAGAGGCTGGCCAAGGCGGACGTTGCTCACTGAGCGTCGGTCGCCGAGTATCCATGGCGCACGCGCGAACGCGTGGGTACGGGCACGGCTTCTCTCCTGAAGGCCGGATTACGTGGATGCGGTTTGTGACGCTCGACCTGCTCGTGTACTGAGATCCTGGAAAATCAAGCCCGACAGGGTGCGCGGTCGCTCCATGGCGTGCGCTCGTCCAAGTGGAGGAGCGGCGTCCGGGACGTCGAAGAGGCTTTCACCCTGCAGAGGGCGATTGCAGAACTGCACAACCGAGAATCGGCTGCAGGTGCAGCCGGACATCACTGGAGAAAGCCCCTGTCTACGCCTTCTGATCGGCTTGCGGATCAGGAAGGCACGCTTCAGAAACTCATAGCCAGTGCGAGGCATCGCGTCGGCGCGTCACATCGCCCGTAGATGAGGCGCGGCGCGCGATGGCGTTCGCGGGATCAGGACGCAGAACAAGAAATCGTCCCCAGAGATCGGCCTCGATGCCCGCTTCATTCAATCCGTGCGCGGCCGAAGACCGCAACCACGCGGCCGTAGCTCAGCTCAACAACCCCATCGCTCGAGAGGCTCATTGGCAGTGGCACGACCGCCGCATGCGGCGGCGGAGGCGGCGGCAAAGGTGTCGGTAACACCGCTGGCGGCGGCAGCGTCAGTGATGGCGGTGGTGCTGGTTCCGGTGGCAGCTCCGGCGGCGGTTCGGGCGGCGGTTCTGATGGCGGTGATAGCGGCGGTGGCGATACGCCGCTCGAGATTCCCTCGAACAGCGCATGGGACAGCTTGATCTGGGATGAAGGCGACTGGGCCTGATTCCTTTACACGTACGCGATTGACCAGGAGAACTGAATACTGAAGCGAGCGGCATTGGCCGGCGGTCTGCTTGCCGTATTGGTGAGCGGCCACGGCACGGCCAGCCAGGTGGCGGATCTGACGACTTTCACCCCGGGCACGCCGGCGCGGGCGAGCGAGGTGAATGCGAACTTCAATGCGCTCAAGGAGGCGGTGAACGATACCGACGCGCGTGAGTGCCGTGGAAGCCGATCTCGCTTCGGTACAGTCCGGCAAACAGAATCGCATCACGGGGATCTGCCCGTCGGGCATGGCCCTGACCTCGATCGATGAAGACGGCGCGGTGACCTGCGAGCCCTGGCGAGGCAACGAAGGCCACTATTCGGTCGCGGCTCCCATGTTCGTGGGTCTCCATCGCCGCGTGGAGCCAAGTCATGGCACCTGCGAATACCGTCCAAGGGACGGAACTCTCATTGGCTTCATCAGCGGCACGGAGTGGAACGATTGCTTTGCGGTGGCCCAGCTTCAGCTGCCGGAGGGCGTCGAGATCACGGGTGCGTCCTGTCGTGCATACGATCAGAGCCCGGAGGGGCGGATCTGGGTCACTCTGATCGCTCGTCATGCCGGTACCAGGAACAGCAGCGTCAGCCCGAGCGACACGTTTCTGGGTACAGCGTTCACGTCCGGCACGGGCCTGGCGATATCGAGATCCTCACGATCGATCCCGCGACCAGCGGGTCCGGGCAGGGGGCCGGATCGTGATGAACGAGGACAACTATTACCTGCTCGAGCTGAGGTTCGCGTCGAGCCTGCGAGTGTCCATGGACGACGTCGGGCAGCACATGTGGTTCTACGGCTGCACGGTCGACTACAGGTACTGATCGATCGGCTGAACTGCAGCGCATTCCCGGTCATCTGGCGGGATCGACCGTGAAGCGCTGGTTCATCGGACAGATGGGCGGGTGCCCGCAGTGAACAGCTCCGGACACCCGCCGATTCGCTTCCGCCGGGAGCACCGCGCAATTCGTTCAGTGCCTCGGCAAGATCGTGCAGGAAGTTCGAGATGGCGACGTTCCTCTTGTAACGGTTGATCTCCCGGTTCAGGGCGGCTATCTCGCTGTTCAGGCGGCGGGCAGTTGCCGGCTCGTGCGTACGGCGCGAGCCCTGCGTGCGAGGCTCGGCTGCTGCAGCGGAAGTAATGGATATGGACGGGAGCGGCCGTGAACTGGTCGGGGTGAGAGGATTTGAACCTCCGACTCCTACGTCCCGAACGTAGTGCTCTACCAGGCTGAGCTACACCCCGGCTCTTTGGCGGGCTTCGCGGCGGGGCCTTTCCAGTGCGGCGTTCATCGGGAGGCGCGGCTGCGCCGTAAACGCCTGATCGGCCACGGGTTGCGCGAGGCGGCGCAGTCTACTTGAAGGGCGGGCCGCCTTCAATTGCAGCCGTTCGGGAATCCGTCCTTGCAATAGAAAGAAACAAGGCGCACTATTTCCTCTGAAATGAATACCCGGAGCTCACTCAAGACCCGCACGGCGCCGGATCCCGGAGCGGTGCTCGCGAAGGCGGCGGTGCGGGCAGCGCAGTTCCTGCAGATCCCGCAGTCGGACCTCGCACAGATCATCGGGGTGAGCGGCGCCACGATGTCGCGGCTCGCGCACGGGCAGAAGCAGCTCGAGCCCGGTTCCAAGCCCTGGCAGCACGCGGCGCTCTTCGTGCGCCTCTTCCGCTCGCTCGATGCCATCGTCGGCTCCGACGACGCGGCCGCGCGCGCGTGGCTGCGCAGCGAGAACACGGCGCTCGGCGGGGTGCCGCTCGAGCTCATCCGCGACACGGCCGGTCTGGTGCGTACGGTTGACTACCTGGACAGCGCACGCGCTCGCATCTAACGCGCGCAGCTATCGGCGGGAGTTGTGGCGGGTCGTGGAGGCCCAGCACACGGCCTCGACGATGCGGCTGGTCGACTCGCTCGACGAGCAGTCGCTGCTCGAGTCGGTGCTGGAGGAGAGCAAACCGAAGCTGCCGGCCGGCACGGAGAAGCTCCACTACCTGCTCGCAACGCCGTTCCGCTACCGCCCGCGTTCGGGCTCTCGCTTCCGTGCGTCATTCGATGCGGGAGTGTGGTACGGCGCGGAGGTGCTTCGTACCGCACTTGCGGAGAAGAGCTACTGGCGCCTGCGCTTCCTCCTCGACTCGCCCGGCACGCCCGATCTGAGGCCGGTACCTCATACCGCGTTCACGGCAATCGCGGCGGGCACCGCGCTGGATCTCATGGCGAGCCCGCTCAACCGGGATCGCGCGAAATGGACGCATCGCACGAGCTACGAGGCGACTCAGGCGCTCGCGGCGACCGCGCGGGAGGCGCAGATCCAGATCATCCGCTATGAGTCGGTGCGCGATCCGGAGCACGCCGCCTGCGCGGCGCTGCTGACGCCGGCTGTCTTTCAGCGCTCGAGGCCGAAGCGGCTCGAGACGTGGTTCATCGCTGCATCGCGCACGCACGTCCGCTGTGCACGCGATGCCCGGGACGGCGCCACATGGCAGTTCACCGCGGAGCAGCTCCTGGGCGAGCCCCTGACGAAGGGCTGAACGCACGGGCCTGTGCGGGAATCGGCGCGCGAAGCTGCGCGCCGGCACTGTGATCAGGTCGTCCGCTCGACGGCGAAGCGCGCGAGGGCTGCGAGTCCCTTCTTGAAGTCCGAATCGGGCAGGGCGCTCAGGGCCGAAAGGGATGCCTCGGATTCCTGCCGCGCCATCTGCATCGTGTACTCGAGCCCGCCGGAGCTCTCGATCGCCTCGATGATCGCGTCGAGATGGTCGAGTCCGCCCTTCTCGATGGCCGAGCGGATGAGCGCGCGGTCGGATTCGCTCGCGGTGCGCAGCGTGTAGATGAGCGGAAGCGTGGGCTTGCCTTCGGCGAGATCGTCGCCCAGGTTCTTGCCGCGCTCGGCCGGGTCCGAACGGTAGTCGAGCACGTCGTCGATGAGCTGGTAGGCGGTGCCCAGATGCCGGCCGAAGCGGGCGAGGGCGGATTGCACTTCGGGCGTCTGGTCGGCGAGCACCGCAGCCACCTGCGCACCGGCCTCGAAGAGCCGTGCAGTCTTGCGGTAGATGACTTCCAGGTAGCGCTCCTCGGTCGTCTCGGGGTCGTGCGCGTTCATGAGCTGCAGCACTTCGCCCTCGGCGATGACGTTGGTCGCATCGGCCATGATCTCCATGACCCGCTGCGAGCGCAGGCTCGCCATCATCTGGAACGCGCGCGAGTAGACGAAGTCGCCGACGAGCACGCTCGCCTGGTTGCCGAATACCTCGTTCGCGGTGTCACGGCCGCGGCGCTTGGAAGAGCCGTCGACCACGTCGTCGTGGAGCAGGGTGGCCGTATGGATGAACTCGATGAAGGCCGCCGCCTCGACGTGCGCCTGACCCGTGTGGCCGCAGGCACGACCGGCGAGCACCACGAGCAGCGGACGCAGGCGTTTGCCGCCGCCGGCGATGATGTGCTCGGCGACCTGATCGACGAGGGGCACGACGCTCTTGAGCCGCTCCCGGATGACCCGATCCACCGAAGCGAGGTCGGAACGAACGAGAGCACGGACTTCGTCGAGCGTCATGAAGATTCGGCACCTGTGAAATCCGGTGCATCGTAGCCGACTGCGGCGCCGTGGAGAATGTCCGCACGCGGACGTTCGCAGGGCTCTGCGGGCTCATAAGCGCCTGTTCGCGCGAGGAAAAGCGGCGTTTGACCGCGCGCGGGGCGGTCAGTAGAATGCGCGGCCTTTTAGAAGCGACGCCTACCTCGAAGTTCAGGAACATCATCATGTACGCGGTCATCGCCACGGGCGGCAAGCAGTATCGAGTCTCCAAGGGCGACGTGCTGCGCATCGAGAAGCTGGACGCCGAGCCGGGCGCCACGGTCGAGTTCGGCGAAGTCCTGCTCGTCGGAGAGGGTGCGGACGTCAAGGTCGGCACGCCGTTCCTGCAGGGTGGTAAGGTCATCGCCACCGTGGAGCGCCACGGCAAGGGTCCGAAGGTTTCGATCGTCAAGTTCCGCCGCCGCAAGCACTATCTGCGGCGCAAGGGGCACCGGCAGCCGTTCACGGAAGTGAAGGTCACCGAGATCAGCGCCGGCTGAGCCCGAGCTCTTAAGGAAGGAATCAGGACATGGCACACAAGAAGGCTGGCGGCAGCACCAAGAACGGCCGCGACTCTCATTCCAAACGCCTCGGCGTGAAGCGCTTCGGCGGAGAGTACGTGCTCGCGGGCAACATCATCGTCCGTCAGCGCGGCACGCAGATGCACCCGGGCATCAACGTCGGGCTCGGCACGGACCACACGCTGTTCGCGAAGGTCGACGGGCGTGTGGAGTTCCGCAAGAAGGGCCCGGAGAAGAAGACCTACGTCAACGTGCTTCCAGTCGCTGCCAACGAGTGACGCAGGGCCGAAAGAGGGGCGGGCTCGCGTGCGAGCGCCGTTCCGGTCCATCGCACACCGAGAGCCCCGGCCCCGCGCCGGGGCTTTCGTTTTCCGCATCCGGTAGAGTGCTCCCATGAAGTTCGTCGACGAGGCCAGGATCAAGGTGCAGGCCGGCCACGGCGGCCGCGGCAGCACCAGCTTCCGCCGCGAGAAGTTCGTGCCGTTCGGCGGACCCGACGGCGGGGACGGCGGGGACGGCGGGAGCGTCTATCTGCGTGCCACGGCGGGCATCAACACGCTGGTCGACTTCCGCATCGAGCGTACCTTCAAGGCCGAATCGGGCGAGCCCGGCTCGAGCCGCCAGTGCACGGGCCGAAGCGGCAGGGACCTCTACATCCCCGTGCCGATCGGCACCGTGGTGCGCGACGCCGACACGGGCGAGGTGCTGGGCGATCTCACGCGCGAGGGCGACGTCATTCTGGTGGCGCGCGGCGGCAAGGGCGGCTGGGGCAACACCCGCTTCAAGTCGAGCACCAACCGCGCGCCGCGCCAGTTCGGACCCGGGCTCCCGGGCGAGAAACGCACGCTGGATCTGGAGCTCAAGGTCATCGCGGACGTGGGGCTCCTCGGTCTGCCGAACGCCGGCAAGTCCACACTGATCCGCGCCGTCTCTGCCGCCCGGCCCAAGGTTGCGGATTACCCCTTCACGACGCTGCACCCGAATCTCGGGGTTGTGGACGTCGGTCAGCACCGCAGCTTCGTCATGGCCGACGTGCCGGGGCTCATCGAGGGCGCCGCGCAGGGCGCGGGCCTCGGCATCCGCTTTCTCCGGCACCTGCAGCGCACGCGCCTGCTTCTGCACCTGGTGGACATCGCGCCGGCCGATCCGGAGGCAGACCCGGTCCGCGACGCGCGCGCGATCGTGGCCGAGCTGAAGCAGTACTCGAAGGATCTCGCGGAGAAGCCCCGCTGGCTGGTGCTCAACAAGCGCGATCTGCTGCCGGACGAGGAGGCCGAGAAGCGCGCGAAGGACATCGTGCGCCGGCTGCGCTATCGCGGCCCGTGGTTCCTGATCTCCGGTGCGACGGGGCAGGGCACGCGCGAGCTCGTCGAGGCAGTCATGAGCTTCCTCGAGGATCGCCAGCGCGAGCAGAGGGAAGCGGCCGAGACAGTGGCTTCCGAATCAGACCCCCGAAACGAAGAAGCCGGCGCTCGGCCGGCTCTTCGCTGAAATCTCAGCCCTGAGATCGTTCCGCCGGCCAACCAGGGAGCCGGCGCGGCGGTCTCACGACGCCTGTGCCTGCATCGCGCGGATGCGCGCGGCCAGACGGCTCTTGTGCCGGGCCGCCTTGTTGCGGTGAATGACCCCCTTGTTGACGAGGGAATCGATCAGCGGCATCGCGGCGCGATAGGTGGCCTCGGCGTTCTGCTTGTCGCCGCTCGCGATGGCGCGCAGCACCTTGCGTATGGCCGTACGCATGCGCGAGCGCAGTGCGACGTTACGGGCGCGGCGCTTCTCGGCCTGGCGTGCGGCTTTCTCCGCCGACTTCGTATTGGCCACTTCGATCTCCGATAAAAAGGGTCCAGTTGCGAGGGCGCGGTAGTTTGCGGATGGCCTGACGGCTTGTCAACGTGACGCCCATGCCGCGGGGGGGTCCGGGGTCCCGCGTCCCCGAGCCAGCCTTTCCGGGCCCCGGCTCCTCTCGAGAAAGCCGCACGGCGCCGCGTGGCCGGCGGGACCGTCCGGTATAGTCGCCGCGGTTCCCAGGGGGTCCCCGCCGCAGTCGCCCGAATGAATCCAGGCTCGCTCCGCAGCACCGGCGTCGTCGGTGCCATGACGCTGCTATCGCGCATCACGGGCCTGGCGCGCGACATGGCGTTCTCGCACAGCTTCGGGGCGGGCGCGCTGATGGACGCCTTCCTCGTCGCCTACAAGATCCCGAATTTCCTCCGCCGTCTCTTTGCGGAAGGTGCCTTCTCGCAGGCCTTCGTGCCGGTGGTCTCCGAGTACAGGGAGCGGCGCTCGCAGGAGGATGTCCGGGAGCTCGTGAGCGCCGCGAGCGGCACGCTGGGCGGCATTCTGCTCGGCGTTACGGCAATCGGCGTCATCGCCGCGCCCATCCTCGTTCTCGTGTTCGCGCCCGGCTTCAGCAGCGACGGAGGGCAGTTCGCGCTCGCCGTGCAGATGCTGCGCCTGACGTTCCCCTATCTGCTCTTCGTCTCGCTGACGGCGCTCTTCGGCGGGGTGCTCAACAGCTTCGGCCGATTCGCAGTGCCGGCCTTCACGCCCGTGATCCTCAATCTCGTGCTGATCGCATTCGCCGTGTGGGTCGCCGCGGGCAGCGAAAATCCCGGCATCGTGCTCGCGGCCGGGGTATTCGTCGGCGGTCTGGTGCAGCTCGTCTTTCAGATTCCCTCGGTCGCACGACTGGGACTGCTTTCGTGGCCGCGCTGGCGACCCGCGATGGAAGGCGTGCGGAAGATCGGGAAGCTGATGCTGCCCGGCATCCTCGGGTCGTCGATGGCGCAGGTGAGCCTTCTGCTCGACACGCTCATCGCCTCGTTTCTCGTCACCGGCAGCATCGCGTGGCTCTACTACGCGGACCGCCTGATGGAGTTTCCCCTCGGGGTGTTCAGCATTGCGCTCGCGACCGTGATCCTTCCGGGCCTTGCCGCGCATCACGCTCAGGACTCCCGCGAGCGCTTCTCCGCGACACTCGACTGGGCGCTGCGGCTCACGCTGCTGATCACGCTGCCCGCGGCCGTCGCGCTCGCGGTGCTCGCGGGACCGCTCACGGCGACGATCTTCGGCTACGGCGAGTTCGGCGCACACGACGTGCGCATGGCGGCGCTCGCGCTTGCGGGCTATGCGCCGGGGCTGCTCGGCTTCAGTCTCGTGAAGGTGCTCGCGCCCGGCTATTTCGCGCGCCAGGACGCGCGGACACCGGTGCGACTGGGGCTCATCGCGCTCGGCGTGAATCTCGGCTTCAACGTGCTCGTCGTCCTGCCGGCGTTCGCGGTGGGCTTCCCCGCGCCTCACGTGCTCCTTGCGGTGTCGACGTCACTCTCGGGCCTCATCAACGCAGTGCTCCTCTGGCGAGGGCTCGCCCGCGAGGGCTTCTGCCGTCCGCGGCAGGGCTGGAGCGGGATGCTCTCGCGGATTCTCGTGGCGACTCTCGTGATGGCAGCTCTCGTCTGGTGGCTCGCGGGGAGCCTGCAGTCGTGGGTGGACGCGAGCCCGCTCGAGCGGGCCTGGCGCTGCGCGTTGTGCGTAGTCGCGGGTGCCGGAACGTACTTCGGCTGTCTTTTGCTGCTCGGAATGCGGCCGCACCACTTCATGGGCCGGCCTGCCTGAAGTCGAGGCGGTACGCGAATGCAGGAATCGGGCCCGAAACATGGGAACTGCCAGGTCGGTCCCCTATAATTTCACCTTCGACCGGCGTCGCGATCAGGCGCGCATGGAGCTCATTCGCGGACTTCAGAACCTGCGCGAACGCCACCGGGGTTGCGTCGTCACCATCGGGGCCTACGACGGGATCCATCTGGGCCACAGGGCGCTCATCGCCCGGGTGCTCGAGCACGGCGCCCGGCTCGCCCGCCCCACGCTCATGGTGACGTTCGAGCCGATGCCGCGCGAGTATCTCGTGCCGCACGACCCGCCTGCGCGTCTGACGTCCTGGAGGGAGCGCTGGCGGCTGATCGAGCGGACGGGGCTCGACGGTGTCTGGCTGCTGCGCTTCGGTGAGCGTCTGCGCTGCATGACCGGCGAGGAGTTCGCAGAGCTCCTGGCGGACGAGCTGCGCGCGAAGGTGGTCGTCGTAGGGCACGACTTCCGCTTCGGACGCAACGGCGAGGCGAACGCGGCCTCGCTTCGCGAGGCGGGCACGCGGCTCGGGTTCGAGGTCGACGTGGTGCCGCCCGTCTCCGTCGCGGGTGAGCGGGTGAGCAGCAGTGCGATCCGCGATGCGCTCGCGCGCGGGGAGCTGGAGCGGGCACGTCTGCTCCTCGGCCGTCCATATTCGATGGTGGGCCGCGTGGTGCGCGGCGCGCGGCTCGGGCGCGAGCTCGGGTACGCAACGGCGAATCTGCGCCTCGAGCGGCGGCGCACGCCGCTCTCGGGCGTGTTCGCGGTGCGCGTGCATCGCGTCGCGGCGCAGGCGCTGCCGGGCGTGGCGAGCCTCGGAACGCGCCCCACGGTGAACGGTGTGGAGCCGCTCCTCGAGGCGCACATATTCGATTTCAACGGCGATCTCTACGGCCGCGAGATCGAGGTCGAGTTCGTGGCGCGACTGCGCGACGAGGAGCGCTTCGCGACACTCGACGAGCTGGTCGAACAGATGCACCGGGATGCGCACGCGGCGCGACGTATCCTCCAGGACGTGAAAGAGACGGCGAGTGGCTGACTACAAGCAGACGATCAACCTGCCTCAGACGGATTTCCCGATGAAGGCGGATCTCGCACGACGCGAGCCCGCCATGCTGGAAGCCTGGGAAAAGCAGGGCATCTATCACCGCCTTCGCGAGGTGGCGCGCGGCCGGCCGCGCTTCGTGCTGCACGACGGCCCGCCTTACGCGAACGGCCCCATTCACCTGGGCCACGCCGTCAACAAGATCCTGAAGGACATCATCGTCAAGTCGCGCACGCTCGACGGCTTCGATGCGCCGTACGTGCCGGGCTGGGACTGCCACGGGCTGCCGATCGAGCTGCAGGTCGAGAAGAAATACGGGCGTCCCGGACAGAAGCTCGACGCGGCCGCGTTCCGCGCGGCATGCCGCGAGTACGCGCGACAGCAGATCGATCTGCAGCGCCGCGACTTCAAGCGCCTCGGTGTCCTCGGCGACTGGGAGAACCCCTACCTCACGATGGATCCGCGCTACGAGGCGCAGCAGATCCGGGCGTTCGGCAAGATCATCCGCAACGGGCACCTGTACAAGGGCTCGAAGCCCGTGCACTGGTGCCTCGACTGCCGTTCGGCGCTCGCTGAAGCGGAAGTCGAGTACGAAGAGCGGACGTCACCCGCGATCGACGTCGGCTTCGCGGTGAGCGACGTCCGCGACCTCGAGCGGCGCGTGGGGCTCGCGAGTGGAGCGCTCGGCGACCGTCCGGTCGATGTCGTCATCTGGACGACGACACCCTGGACGCTGCCGGCGAACCAGGCCGTCGCGCTCAACGAAGCACTGAAGTACGTGCTGATCGCGCCGGCGCCTGCGGAAGGCGCTGCCCCGGAAGCGAACCGGCAGGAGCAGACGGCGCTGATCCTCGCTGCCGATCTCGCTCGAGCATGCCTCGCCCGCTACGGGCTCGAGGCGGAGAAGACGCTCGCCGAGTTCGAGGGCCGCGCCCTCGAAGGCCTGCGTCTGCGCCATCCTTTCCAGGAGCGCGAAGTGCCCGTGATCCTCGGCGAGCACGTGACACTCGATGCGGGTACGGGCGCGGTCCACACGGCGCCGGGGCACGGTCACGAGGACTTCATCGTCGGTCAGCGCTACGGGCTTCCCGTGACGAACCCGGTGGGCAACGACGGCCGCTTCCTCCCCGACACGCCGCTCGTCGCGGGCCTGAAGGTGGACGACGCGAACGGCGTCATCATCGAGACGCTGCGTGAGCGCGGCCGGCTCGTGCATCACGAGCCGCTGCGCCACAGCTACCCGCACTGCTGGCGCCACAAGACGCCCGTGATCTTCCGCGCGACGCCCCAGTGGTTCATCAGCATGGACCGCAACGGGCTGCGCGCGAATGCGCTGCGCGACATCCGCAAGGTGAAGTGGACGCCGGAGTGGGGCGAGCAGCGCATCACGGGCATGATCGAGAACCGGCCCGACTGGTGCATCTCGCGCCAGCGCACGTGGGGCGTGCCGATCACGCTCTTCGTGCACCGGAGCACTGGGGAGCTGCATCCGCGCATGCTCGAGCTCATCGATCAGATCGCTGAGCGCGTCGAGCGCGACGGCATCGATGCGTGGTTCGCGCTCGATCCGCGGGAGCTCCTCGGTGACGAGGCGGAGAGCTACGAGAAGGTGACGGACGTGATGGACGTCTGGGCCGACTCGGGACTCTCCTTCGAGTGCGTGGGGCACCTGCGCCCCGAGCTGCAGGCGCCGATGGATCTCTATCTCGAGGGTTCGGATCAGCACCGCGGCTGGTTCCACAGCTCGCTTCTCATGTCGGAAGCGATCTACGAGCGCGCACCGTATCGCGGCGTGCTCACCCACGGTTTCACCGTGGACGAGAAGGGCCGCAAGATGTCGAAGTCGCTCGGCAACGTCATCGAGCCGAAGCAGGTGCTCGACACGCTCGGCGCCGACGTGCTGCGCCTGTGGGTCGCCGCGACCGACTTCGCCAACGAGATGAGCGTCTCGCAGGAGATCCTCAAGCGCATGGCGGACTCGTACCGGCGCATGCGCAACACGGTGCGCTTCCTGCTCGGCAATCTCGCGGGCTTCGATCCGGCGAAGCACGCCGTGAGCCTGGAGTCGGCGGTGGCGCTCGACCGCTGGGCGGTGCGGCGTACCGCGGAGCTCCAGCAGGAAGTGATCGCGGCGTACCGCAACTATCAGTTCCACCTCATCTACCAGAAGGTCCACAACTTCTGCGTCGTGGACCTCGGCGGCTTCTATCTCGACATCCTCAAGGACCGTCTCTACACGTTGCCTGCGGACGCGCACGCGCGGCGCTCGGCGCAGACGGCGATGTACCACATCGCCGAGAGCATGGTGCGCTGGCTCGCGCCGATCCTGTCGTTCACGGCGGACGAGATCTGGCGCTACATGCCGGGTGAGCGCGGCGAGTCGGTGTTCCTCACGACGTGGCACGAGCTGCCGCAGGTGCCGAAGGACGATATCGACTGGGACGCCTTCATCCGTCTGCGCAGCGACGTGGCGCGCGAGCTCGAGCGTCTGCGCGATGCGGAAGAGATCGGCGCTCCGCTCGAAGCGGAGGTCGATGTCTATTGCACGCCGGAGGAATACGCGCGCTTCTCGAAGCTCGGCGACGAACTGCGCTTCCTGCTCATCACCTCGGCGGCACGCGTGCACCAGGTCACGTCGGCGCCTGAAGGGGCGACCGCCGCCACGAACGCGGCGAAGAGCGGCGTATGGATCACCGTGCGGCCGACGCAGCAGCCGAAGTGCATCCGTTGCTGGCACCGCCTGCCGGATGTCGGGTCCAACCCGGAGCATCCGGAGATCTGCGGCCGTTGTGTGGAGAATCTGAGCCTGCCCGGCGAGGCGCGGAGATTCGCGTGAACGAGCAGGGCGGTGAGTCGACGGTCCGTGCTTCGGCGCCGGCCGTTCCTGCAGCCTCCGCAAGCGGCTGGCGCTGGCTGCCGCTCGCCGCGGCAGTCGTCGCACTCGACCAGCTCACCAAGCTCCTCGTCGCAGAGCGGTTCGAGCTCTACGAGCGCCTGCAGATCCTGCCGGTGTTCGATCTCACTCTGCGTTACAACACCGGCGCGGCGTTCAGCTTCCTCGCCGATGCAGCGGGCTGGCAGCGCTGGTTCTTCGTGGCGCTGGCGCTCGCCATCGCGGCGGGAATCATCCTGTGGCTGCGGCGTCTTCATGCGCGCTCGCAGGCGCTGCTCGCCGCCGCGCTCGCGCTGGTGCTCGGCGGAGCAGTCGGTAACGTGATCGACCGGCTGCGCCTCGGGCACGTCGTCGATTTCATCCTCGTGTACTGGGGCCGGGCGGAGTTCCCGGCGTTCAACATTGCCGACTCGGCGATCACCATCGGCGCGGGGCTTCTGCTGCTCGACGCCTGGCGCGAGGGTCGCACCGGCCGGAATACCGGAGGGAACCGCTGATGCAGATCCTGCTCGCCAATCCGCGCGGCTTCTGCGCCGGCGTCGATCGGGCCATCGAGATCGTCGAGCGCGCGCTCGAGCTCTTCGGCGCGCCGATCCACGTGCGCCACGAGGTGGTCCACAACCGGCACGTGGTGGAGCGGCTGCGCAGCCTCGGCGCGGTGTTCGTCGACGAGCTCGATGAGGTGCCGGACGGCGCCACGGTCATCTTCTCCGCGCACGGCGTGCCGCAGTCCGTCGAGGACGAGGCGGCGCGGCGAGGGCTGCGCGTGTTCGACGCGACGTGTCCGCTCGTCACGAAGGTGCACATGGAGGTGCAGCGCTACGCGCGTGAGGGCCGCGACGTGATCCTCATCGGTCACCGGGGCCATCCGGAAGTCGAGGGCACGATGGGTCGCTTCGATTCCTCCTTCGGCGGGCGGATCCTGCTCATCGAGAACGTCGAGGACGCTGAGCGGCTCGAGGTACGCGATCCCGCGCGGCTCGCGCTCGTCACGCAGACCACGCTCTCGGTGGACGACACCGCAGACATCGTCGCCGTCCTGCGGCGCCGCTTCCCGCTCCTTGCCGTACCGCGCAAGGAAGACATCTGCTACGCGACGCAGAACCGGCAGGACGCGGTGAAGAGGCTCCTCGAGAAGTGCGACGTGCTGGTCGTGGTCGGCTCGCAGTCGAGCTCGAATTCGAACCGGCTGCGCGAGATCGCGGATCGCAGAGGCGTGCCGGGATATCTGGTCGACGGGCCCGATGACCTCCGGCGGGAATGGTTCGAGGGCAAGCGCGCGGTCGGTGTAACGGCAGGTGCCTCGGCGCCGGAAGTGCTCGTGCACGCGGTCATCGAGAGGCTACGCGCCTGGGGCGGCGAGCCGCCGCAGGAGCTGACGGGCCGCGAGGAGCACGTCGTCTTCGGGTTGCCGCGCGAGCTGCGTCGCTAACGGCCGTAGACGCTCTTCTTCAGCTTCCAGCGCTTGTGCGACCACGGCCAGTCGGCCGGGGCTTCGCGGATCTGCTGCTCGACCCTGCGCACGTAACGCTCGGTGAGCTCGCCCGGCGCGAGCTGCTCTCCTGCCGCCGCCAGCGGCTCCAGAGCCACTTCATAGAAACCGCGCCCCGTGCGCCGCATGGCGGCGAAGAACACCGGGAAGCGGGTGGCGCGCGCGATCTCCTCAGGCCCCATGTAGAACGCCGAGTCGCGGTTGAGAAAGCGCGTCCAGTGGCGCCGTTCGCTCTTCGTGGGCTCCTGATCGGCCACCATCGCGATGGCGCGGACCATCCGTCCGCGCCGCAGGATGTCCGGCAGGAGCTGCTGGGCAGGCACCAGGCGGCTGCCGAAGCGGCCGCGCAGCGCGCGCATCTCGCGTTCCGCCCAGGGGTTCACGAGCGGCTTGTACGCGGCATCCACCGGCCAGCCGAGCTCGAGGGTGAGCGCATGGAGCATCCATTCCCAGTTGCACTGATGGGCGGCGACGAGCAGCACGGGGCTGCCCGCCGCGAGCACCGCGCGCACTTCGTCCGCGTTGATGAGCCGCACGCGCCGGCGCAGCTCATCGGGCGAGATGCGCGCGGACTTGATGATCTCCACGAGCACCTGCGCGAAGCCCCGGTAGTAGTCGCGCATGAGCGCACGGAGCCCCGCCTCGTCGAGCTCCGGGAACGCGATGCGCAGGTTCTCGCGTACGACGTGCGGGCGATAGGGGAAGACGCGGAACGCCAGCCAGGCGAGCAACCGCGCGAAACCGTACAGCACGGGCATCGGTATGGCGGCGAGCAGCCGCACCCACCAGGCCGGGCGTTCCGGAGGCGTCGTTGCCGCGGCCGGCACCATCTCGATGCTGCTCACCGCGCGGCTCCGTGCAGCGTCAGACCGTGGGTCGCGACGGCTCGGGCGTCACCGGGTCCTCGGGGTGCTGCGGACTGGTCGTCAGCACCTTCGAGAACTTCGGCCCGATCCAGCGCTCGATGTCGTCGACCAGCGTGAATACCGCCGGAACCACGACGAGCGTCAGTGCCGTCGAGGTGATCAGGCCGCCGATGACCGCGATGGCCATCGGCGCACGGAACGAGGAATCGCCGTGCAGGCCGATCACGACCGGCACCATGCCCGCGACCATCGCGACGGTGGTCATCACGATGGGCCGCGCGCGCTTGTGTCCCGCCTCGAGCAGGGCCGTGACGCGATCCTTGCCTGCCCGCATCTCCTCGATGGCGAAGTCCACCAGCAGGATGGAGTTCTTCGCGACGATGCCCATCAGCATGAGGAAGCCGATCACGACGGGCAGCGACATCGGATTGCCGGTGATCCAGAGCGCGAACGCGGCACCGCCGATCGAGAGCGGCAGCGCCGAGAGAATCGTGAGCGGCTGCAGAACGCGCGCGAAGAGCAGCACGAGCACGGCGAAGACCATCAGCACGCCGGTGATCATCGCGATGATGAAGTTCGTGAACAGCTCCTTCATGAACTCGGCCTGGCCGACCTCGACGAGCTGCACGCCGTCGGGAAGGTTCGCAAGCGTGGGCAGCGCATAGACCGTCTTCATCGCCGTGCCCAGCTCGACGCCCTCGGCGGTATCCGCCTCGATCGCGACACGCGGGGCCTGGTTGTAGCGGCGCAGGCGCGTCGGTCCCTGCCCGAAGCTGATGTCGGCGACCGCCTTGAGCGGCACGCTGCCGCCGCTCGCCGTCGGCACGGGCAGGTTCTCGAGCGTCGCGAGATCCTGCCGCGCTTCCTCGACCAGGCTCACCCGGATCGGGATCTGACGGTCGGAGAGTGAGAACTTCGCGGACGACTGCGGCAGATCGCCGATCGTTGCGATGCGGATCGTCTGGCTGATGCTCGACACCGTCACGCCGAGCTCGGCGGCGAGGTCGAGTCGCGGCCGGATGACGATCTCGGGCCTCTGCAGGTCGCCGTTGATGCGTGGATCGACGAGCCCGGGAGCCGTGCGCATCTCGGCGACGACCTTCTCGGCCGTGCGCTCGACGAGCGCGCGGTCGTCACCCGTGAGGTAGATGGTGATGTCGCGGCCGCCGCCGACATTCTGGTTCTGGAAGCTGATGCGCGCGTCCGGAATGCTGCGCAGCTCCTTGATGACGCGCTGCTCGAACTCCTTCGTCGTCACGTCGCGCTCCTTGCGCGGCACGAGCGTGAGGAACAGCCGGCCGGTGCGGACGTCCTCCGAGCCGCCGACGAGCTCGATGACTTCGGCGACCTCGGGCTGGCGGCTCACGATCTCCGCGACGCGCGCGGAGACTGCGGCGGTGTCTTCGAGCCGCACACCGGGCGGCAGCTCGATGTTGATGGTCGAGCTGGAGAGGTCGGCGTCAGGGACGAACGACGTCGGCAGCATCGCGAGCCCCGCGACCGACAGGACGAAGAAGACCGTGCCGCCGATGAGCGTGCGCCAGCGGTGCTCGATGCTCCAGCGCAGCACGCGCATGTAGCGCGACATGATCGGCCCGTCCTCGTGATGCGGGATGCCGTCCGATTTCAGCGTGTACGCCGCGATGACGGGCGTGATGAGGCGCGCCACGAGCAGCGAGAAGAACACCGCCGCGGCGACGGTGAGGCCGAACTGCTCGAAGAACTGCCCGATGATGCCTTCCATGAAGCTCACGGGCAGGAACACCGCGATGATCGTGGCGGACGTGGCGACCACCGCGAGTCCGATCTGGTCGGCGGCATCGAGCGCGGCGCGATAGCCCGTCTTGCCCATGCGCATGTGGCGCACGATGTTCTCGATCTCGACGATCGCGTCGTCCACCAGCACGCCGGCCACCAGCGCGAGCGCGAGCAGGCTGATCTGGTTGAGCGTGAAGCCCATCCACTGCATGAACGCGAACGTCGGGATGGCCGACAGGGGAATGGCGAGCGCGGAGATCGCCGTCGCGCGCCAGTCGCGCAGGAAGAACCACACCACGATGACGGCGAGTATCGAGCCCTCGATGAGGGCCATCACCGCCGAGCGGTAGATCTCCTGCGTGAAGTCGACGGTGCTGAAGACCTGCGCGAAGCGGACGTCGGGATTCTCTCTGGCGATCTTGTCGAGCTCGCGCATCACGGCGTCGCGCACCGCGACGTCGGACGAGCCCATCGCGCGGAACACGCCGAAGATCGTCGCGGGACGGCCGTTGAGCCGCGAGATGGAGCGTATCTCCTCGACGCCGTCGACGACGTCGGCGATGTCACCGAGCCGTGCGACGCGGCCGCCGGGCAGGGAGATCTGCGTCTCGGCGAGCTGCTGAGCGCTCTGCGCACCGCCGAGCACGCGGATCGCCTGCTCGCCGCCTGCGACCTGCGCGCGGCCTCCCGGCGCATCGAGATTGAGCTGACGAAGCTGCTGGTTGACGGCGACCGCCGTGATGCCGAGCGCCTGCATCCGCGCCGGATCGAGATTGACGCGGATCTCGCGCGTGACGCCGCCGCCGCGCGTCACCTGCGCCACGCCCTGCACGGCGAGCAGACGGCGGGTGATGGTGTTGTCGACGAACCAGCTCAGCTCCTCGAGGGATTTCGCCGTCGAGCTCACGGCGAGCCACACGATGGCTTCGCCCGTGACGTCGATGCGCTGGACGACCGGCTCCTGGATGCCTTCCGGCAGATCGGCGCGGACTTTCGCTACGGCATCCCGCACGTCGTTCACCGCGCGATCGATCGGCGTGCCTATCTGGAATTCGATCTGCACCTGCGCCGAGCCTTCGGCGGCGACCGACGTGATGTTGCGCACGTTGCCGATGCTCGCGACGGCGCCTTCGATCTTCTGGATGATCTGCGTCTCGATCTCGGACGGCGCGGCGCCCGGCTGGGACACCGAGACCACGACCATCGGGAAGGTGACGTCCGGATCGAGGTTGACCGGCAGACGGATGAACGCCACGGTGCCCATGAAGAAGAGCACCACGAACAGGACGATGGGTGTCACCGGATGCCGGATCGCCCAGGCGGATATGTTGCGCATGGCTCTGACCGTCTACGGAAGCGTCGGAACGCCTCCGCTCAAGACGCCTGCTCCGTGTCCTGCGCGATGCGCACCTCTTCGCCTTCGCGCAGGAAGGCGCCGGCGACCGCGATCACGCGCTCCTCGCCCGTGAGACCGTCCGCGATGACCACGCCTTGCGGCAGCGTATCGGCCACCTGCACGGCGCGGCGCTCCACGCGGTTCTCATCGTTGACGATCATCACGTAGGTGCCCCGGTTGTCGGAAAGCACCGCCGTCGTCGGCAGCACGATGCGCTCGGCGCTCTCGACCATCACCTCCGCACGCGCGAACGCGCCGGGACGCAGCAACGGATGCGAGGGCAGGGCGATGCGCACCTCCCCGAGGCGCGTCTGAGGATCGATCACGGCGCCGAGCAGCCAGATCTTGCCTTCGAAAGGCTCGGCGATACCGGTGAGGCGCACGAGCGCGCGCTGTCCGACCGCGAGGCGCGGCAGATCCTGCTCCGCGACCTGTGCGCGCATCTCGACTTCACCGTCTTTCGCCAGCCGGAAGAGCGGCTCGCCGCCAGGTGTTGCGGTCTGTCCGACCTCGGCACGGCGCGTGAGGATGACTCCGGCCGCGGGCGCGCGGATTTCCGTGCGATCGAGTCGTGCCTGCGCTTCGGCGAGCTGCGCAGCGGCCACCTTGACGCGCGCCTCGTCCGTGATGGCAGCGGCGCGCCGGCGCTCGATTTCTTCGGCGGACAGCGCTCCGGCCGCCTCCACGCCCTGAGCGCGGCGATACTCGGCCTGCGAGAGATTCGCCTGGGCTCTCGCTTCGTCGAGTGCCGCAACGAGGCGGTTGACCTGCGGACGCAGCACCGAATCGTCGAGCTTCGCGAGGAGCTGGCCGGCGCGCACACGGTCGCCGGCCTCGACGTACACAGCCACGATGCGGCCGCCTTCGCCCTCGACGCCGATCGGCATGTCGTTGCGTGCGTGGATCGTGCCGGTGAAGGTCACGGTCGACTGCACCGCATTGCGCCCGGGCGTAACGACGGTGACCAGGGGAACGGATGTCTGACTGCCGACGGCGGTCGCCGGGGCCGGCGCGCTGCCGCGCGTCGCCCACACGACTGCCGCTACCGCGACGACGAGTGCAACGATTCCCGCAATCCAGCGCGTGCGCGTGGAGCCGAAGCGTTCCGCGGATCCGGTCTGTCCTCCCTGCGACGGAGTGAGTGGCTCGAGCGGCGCGCGATCACGACTGATCCAGGCGATGTCCGGTTCGCTTTCGTCTTGTGGTTCAGGTTGGGCGCCCACGGTGCTTCCCTCTGTCTGGGCCGCAGCGGTCCTCTGGAGACCGAAACGAAGCCGCGAAGTTTAACCGGGGCCGGCGGCTTTCGCGCGACGCGAACGGGCTCAATCCCGGCTACACGGTGCCGTTGCGACGAAGCGACGGAATCGTGCGGCGAGCTGCGCGGGAACGATGGTGCCGGAGAAGGGATTCGAACCCCCGACCCGCGCATTACGAATGCGCTGCTCTACCAGCTGAGCTACTCCGGCAGGGGGCGCGCATTCTACAGAACGCGCGCGACGGCAGGCAAACGAATAGCGTGAGCGCGGCGCCAGGACGGCGCGCGATCAGCGATCCGTGTCACTCTTCCTGCGCAGACGGATCACCAGATCGATGCCCGCCACTTCCATTCCGGGCGGCGGGGAAGGCAGTCGACTGAACTCGACTTCCGGCACCGGCACGTCGATGAGCATGCCGCTGTCGGTGTCGTGGAAGTGGTAATGCACTGCCGTGTTCGAGTCGAACCAGGCACGCGAGCCATCGACGGAGAGTTGTCTGATGAGTCCGCGAGCCGCGAACAGGTTGAGCGTGTTGTAGACGGTAGCCTTCGAAACGCGGGTGCCGGAGCTGCGCAGGGCGGCGAGGATCTGCTCGGCGGACAGATGCTGGGGCGCGGACAGTAGGAGCGCCGCGATCTGCACGCGTTGAGGCGTCGGCCGGATGCCGAGCTGAATCAGGCGCCGCGCGCACTCGGGCGGGCCGGCGGCCGTCGCAGTTCGATTCATGGGGCCCAAATATCGCCCAGGATCGGCTCGTTCGCCAGAGGGTACCGCTTTCTTACCCCGAAAATCGCCTCCGGATCCGACAGAATCAGGGCGAACACCGCCGTTTCGGCGCTCGCGCAGCGTCTTTCCGGACGTGATCCTGCGCCGTGGGCCGCGTTCAGGGAGGTGAATGCCCATGGCGCAGGGAAGGCGCCGGATGCCCGGTTTCACGCTGTGGGAGCTGCTCATCGTGCTGGCGATCGCCGCGGTGCTCGCGGCGCTGGCCGCCCCCACGTTCGCCACGGTCGTGCGGGAGGCGCGCATGAGCTCGGCGGCGAATCAGCTCCTCGGGGCGCTGCACTTCGCCCGCAGCGAGGCGATCCTCCGTGGCGTCCCCACCGTCGTCTGCCTCACGGGCCCCTCCGGAGAGTGTCTCGAGCACGCCGGGGAGTCGGCACACGGCTGGCTCGTATTCCATGACGTGGTGCGCGGCAGTCGCGTCCGGCAGGACGACGCGGACATCCCGCTGCGCAGAGTCGAGCTGCCGGAGCTCGTGCGGGTGAGCGGCACCCGTTCCGCCGTGACGTACTGGCCCGTCTCACGAGCCGGGACGACCGGCACGTTCCGGCTCTGCCATCTGAGGGGCGCGGCGCGGGAAAGGGCGGTGGTCGTCAGCCGCAACGGACGGCCGCGCGTGGAGCTTGCCGCCGAGGGCACCGAATGCGGGGGGTGAGCGCCATGCCGTCGGCCTGCCGTTCATCAGCGGATTCGCGCCGGATGTCGGAAAGTGTGAGGCACTTCACGCCGCGACCGTATAGTTGCGCGCCATGGGGAGTGTGGACACGGCCGCCCGCGCGGCCGACCAGCAACAACGCACGCGCCCGTGGTCGCACCGGGGCACGCAACGCGTCGGTCCGCCACTCTCCCGGGTCCGCCAAACGGGGCTTACGCTCCTCGAGCTGCTGGTGGCCATGCTGATCGCCGCGCTGATCCTCGGCTTCGGCACCCCCTCGTTCGGGGAGTTCCGGCGCAACGCCCGCCTCGCGGGCGTTGCGAACGACCTTCTCGCGACCGTGCAGCTCGCGCGCACCGAATCCATCAAGCGCGATGTGGTGGTGTCGGTGTGCGCCTCGCGCACGGTGGACGCCGGGCAGCCTCAGTGCGCCGGCGACGCGGAGTTCTCTCAATGGATCGCGTTCGTCGACGAGGACGGCGATTGCCAGCGCGCGGCCGACGAAACGATCCTGCAGGCGGTGCGGGTCATCGACGCCGACGAGGCATCGCGGCTCTCCGCCACTGCGAACGGCACGTGCATCTCCTTCGCGCCAAACGGATTCCTGCGAAGTGACGGCGCCTTCGCGACCGCCAGCACCGTTCTCATCTGCGACGAGCGCGGCCTCGGTCGAATCGACGGCCGGGGGGACGCACAGGCGCGCGGCGTCGAGGTGCTGCCTTCGGGGCGCGCGGCCGTCACGCGCAATGCCGGACGACTTCAGGCCTGGATGGATGGAGGTCTGTCGTGTCCGTCCGCGCCGTAATCTCACCGGAGAGCAGACGTTTCTTTCGCTCGCGCGGCGTGAGTCTCGTCGAAGTGCTCGTCGCGCTCGTCGTGCTGTCTGTCGGCATGCTCGGCGTCGCGGTGCTCTTCGTGCAGAGCGTGCGCAGCAGCCGGTCCGCGCTCCTTCGTACGCAGGCCGTCAATCTCGTCAGTGACATGGGCGATCGCATCCGTGCCAACGCCGGCGCGGGCGCCGCGTACGACACGAGTACGTACGGTGGCGTACCGGCTTCTCACGGCTGCGCGCAGACCGTGGGCGGCTCGGGGAGCAACTGCACGCCCGCCCAGCTCGCAGAGGACGATCTCGCGCGCTGGATGGAGGCGGTACGGGAAGCGCTGCCCGGGATCGGCGACGGTCCGCCGCGCGCCGTCGTGGAGTACTTCCCGGGCCGGCCCGAGGTCTACCGCATCTCCGTCGCGTGGCACGAGCCTTCGGAAGAGCAGCCGTTCGAGTACCACGCCGACATCGTCCTGGCACCGCGCCAGGTCGCCGCAGCAGGTGGCCCGTGATGCGCACGCGTGTCCGGGTACCCGTCCGCGTCCGCGGTCTCACGCTCATCGAGCTGATGGTGGCGCTCACCATCGGCTCGATACTCGTCGTCGGCGCGGTGTACGTGTACTCGCAGAGCAGCGCGACGTACCGGACGAACGAGCTCGCGGCGCGACTGCAGGACCAGGCTCGCTATGTCATTTCGGTCATCGAGCCGGATCTCGAGCTCGCGGGCTACTACGGGTTCACCAACGCGGCGGACGCCATCCGCTTCATCCGCGGCGGTGATCCGGGCTTCGTCGTCGCCACTGCGGCACGCATGCGTCAGTACGCGGTGAGGGCGGGTGAGCCGCAGCCGGCGCCAGTGCCCGGCGTGCCATCGAGCGCGCATGCGTGCGGCGTCAACTTCGCGTTCGACGTGCTCACGCCGGTTCAGGGGTCGAACGGCAGCTTCGTGCTCGGACGCGGCGCGACGAGCGCCTGCGGACCCAGACCGAATGCCGCGCAGCCGGGAGCCGACACGCTGGTGATCCGCCGCGCGACGACCGAGCCATCGGCTCCGGAGCCGGGCGGCGGGCGGCTGCAGATCTACGCATCGCGCCTCGCGAGCCGCACGTCTCACCTGTTGTTCGCGGACGGAATCGCGCCCGGTCCGCTCAACGACGACAACCGGGTGCACGATCTCGTGGTACGTGCGTACTACGTCTCGCGCGATTCGGTCGGGCGTCCGGGCTTTCCGGCGCTGCGCGTGAAGTACCTCACCAAGGTCGGAAGCGAAGTGAGCTTCGTCGACGAGGAAGTCATGCCGGGCGTCGAGGATCTCCAGGTCCAGTTCGGCATAGACACCGGCGACTATGACGCCGACGGCAGCGTGGATCCGGGCGTCGACGTGAACGGGGACGGTGTGCCCGAGACGGATGGCCGCGCCACGCGCTACGTGAATCCCGATTTTCCGGATCTGCACCGCTACCAGGTGGTCTCGGTGCGCTTCTGGGTACGCGTGCGGGCGGACGAACGCGAAGGCGGCTTCGTCGATGACCGCACGTACCGCTACGCGGACGTCGAGTACACGCCGAGCGGCGACGAGCGCAATTACCGGCGCGTGCTCATGTCGCGCACGGTGGCGCTCCGCAACGCGCGCACGCTGTGAGGGCGGGAAAGTGAAAGCCTGCATCGCACACGGGCAGAAGATCGTCTCCCACGGCCGCCAGCGCGGCGCGGCGCTCGCAGTCGGGCTGATCCTGCTGACGATCCTCACGCTGCTCGCCATCACCGGCTTCGGCACGGCGACCACCGAGCTCGTCATGGCCGGCAACGAGCAGTACCGCAAGAACGCGTCGCAGGCTGCATCGGCAGGTGTGGAAGACGTCATCGAACGCATCGGTGCCGTGAGCACCGTTGCGAGCGCGCCGCCGACGGTTTTCGGTCCCTCACCCGTCGGCCCTGCGGGCACGGATGAATACGTGGTCAGCGTGCGCTTCGCCGGCGTCGAGACCGGTCTGCCGCAGTCGAGCGTCGACAAGTTCGTCGGACTGCACTTCGTGATCGAGAGCACGGGCACGTCGCGGCGCGGCGCCAGCGAAACACAGGTTCAGGGCGTGTTCGTCGTCGCGCCGGCAGCAGGCGGCGGCGCCGAGAGCTACGGCCGTCTCGGCAGCGGTCTCGGCCCCTGAACGGCTCCGGCCGCCGATAACGGACGTCGAGAAGAAGGAGAATCACGCATGGACGTTCAGCGACTCCTGTGGGCGATGCTCGCGTGTCTCGCCGCGAGCGTCGCGAGCGCAGAGCTTCGAGCGACGCACGACAGCGTGGAGGCGCGTGCCACGGATGTCATGCTGCCGTCTGGCCCCCTGAGCACGCTCGTCGTCACGCCCTGCCGCGGCTGCTCTCCGATGTCGCTGCTCGCCACCGGTCGGACGCAGTACCTCGTCGGGCGCCAGCCGGCGACCCTCGAGGAGCTGCGGCACGAAGTCCGGCGCCGGCCGGATTCCGTCGTCGTCGTCATCTGGAACCGGCAGACGCGCGAGCTGTTTCGCGTGCGCGTGAGTGCGCCGTGAAGGGGAGGAGCGGAGCGATGCGCGCAATTCGTGAGCGTCTGCTGGCAGGCGGTGGCGCACTTCTCATGAGTCTCTGCGGCGGCGCGCCTGCGGTCGCCGATGACACCGAGATCTTCGTCAATACCGGTGCGGGCGGCGGTGTACGACCCAACGTGCTGCTCATCATCGATACCTCGGGAAGCATGGACACGCCGGTAGGCGTGTCGAAGGCACCGTACGATCCGACGCGCGTGTACACGGGAGGCGGCTGCCAGGCGGGGCGCGTGTACTGGCGCAAGGGATCGGGTGCGCCTCCCGACTGCGCGAGCGCGCCGTCCGTGCCCGTGAGCGCGAACCGGTGTGCCGCAGCCGCTGCCGCGCTGAATGGTCCCGCGGGGCTCTGGACGGGACGCACGGCGCAGTGGGCCGAAGAGCACCGGCAGTGGCGTGCACTGAGCGCGCAGCACGGCGACGCGCCCATCGAGTGCGAAGCCGATGCCGGCGTGCACGGACCGGACGCGGGCTCCAGGCAGAGGTGGGCACGCAACGGCGTCGAGGGAAATCCGTGGACGGACAGAGCGGACGATCAGATCGGCTGGTCGAGCGCCTCGGTCCACACGCTCTACAGCGCCAACTGGCTCAACTGGTACCACGGACCGCCCGAGGACGCCTCGGTGTCGCGCATGGACATCGTCAAGTCCGTGGTGACCACGCTCGCCTACTCCATCGACGGCGTGAATCTCGGGCTGATGCGATTCAGCCAGGGCGGCGGTCGGTCGGGCCGCGGAAGTGAAGGCGGAATGGTCATCCATGCCGCGCAGGACATCGCATCGCGGCGCGAAGCGGTGACGGAGAAGGTCGGCGCGCTTGAGCCCGACGGTACGACTCCGCTCACCCAGACGCTGTATGAAGCGGCGCTCTACCTGAGCGGCGGTGCGGTCGACTACGGGCGCGAGTCGCGCCCCATGCCGAGCGTCCCGGAGTCGCGCCGGCCGGAGGATCCGAGCCGTTATCGCTCGCCCATCGAATACCAGTGCCAGCGCAACTTCGTCATCCTGCTCACGGACGGTGAGCCGAGCGACGACAGCGGCATGGAGTCGAAGCTCGCCTCTCTGCCCGGCTTCAACAGCATCGTGGGGAGCTGTGACGGATCGGGCGGGGGACACTGCCTCGACGATCTGGCGAAGTATCTCTTCTCAGCCGATCTCTCACCCGCGCTTCCAGGCACGCAGAATGCGGTTACCTACGCGATAGGCTTCGGCCCCGACGTGGCGGGCTCGGAGCTGCTCAGCGCGACGGCGCGCGCGGGCGGCGGCGCGCTGTACTCCGCGGACGACATCACCGGTCTGCTGAGCGCCATCCAGCAGATCATGGGCGACATCATGCAGTCGAGCTCGACGTTCACCACGCCGACGGTCGCCGTGAACGCGTTCAACCGCACACGGTCGCTCGACGCGCTCTACATCTCCGTGTTCCGTCCCGAGGAGACGCTCCGCTGGCCGGGCAATCTCAAGCGCTATGCGGTCCGCGACGGACGCATCGTGGACGCGGTCGGCCGCGATGCGATCGATCCCGCCACGGGGTTCTTCCGGCGCGGGGCACAGAGCTTCTGGTCGGCAACGCCGGACGACGACCGCGTGGATGCCGGCGGCGCGGCGAGCAGGCTTCCCGATCCGGCACAGCGCAGGCTCTTCACGCACATCGCGGAGGCAGGTGCCTCGGCGCTCACTGCGCCAGCGAATGCCTTCGATCTCGCGAACACACGGCTCACCGATGAGCTGCTCGGAACCGGCGCCCCTGATCTCACGCGCGAGCAGCTCATACTGTGGGCGCGCGGCGTCGACGTGCGCGACGAGGACGGCGACGGCGAGACGACGGACGCGCGAAGATCGATGGGCGATCCGCTGCACGCGCGGCCCGCGATCGTGAGCTACGGCGGTTCCGCGGCGAATCCCGATCCGGAGGACATCGTTGTGTTCGTGCCCACGAACGACGGTTTCCTCCACGCGGTGGACGCGCGCACGGGGCGCGAGCTGTGGGCGTTCATTCCGCAGGAGCTGCTGGGCCGGCTCGCCGATCTCTATCGCGATCCGGCGGTCGCGAGCCGCACGTACGGTCTCGACGGCGACGTGCGCGTCCTGCGCTTCGATGCCGATCAGGACGGCGCGATCGATCCTTCGGCCGGTGACAAGGTCTGGATCTACTTCGGCATGCGCCGCGGCGGGCGTCACTACTACGCGCTCGACGTCACGGACCGCACGCGACCGGAGCTACTGTGGAAGATCGGACCTGCCGAGCTCCCGGGCGTCGGCGAGACGTGGTCGCCGCCCACCATCGCGCGGGTGCGTGTAGGCGGCGCCGCTCAGAACGGTGAGCATTTCGTGCTCATATTCGGCGGCGGGTACGACGAAGCGCAGGAGAACTACACGTACACCACGGACGCGTCGGGGCACCGCATCTACATGGTCGACGCGGCGAGCGGCCGGCTGCTCTGGTACGCCGGAGGGCCTGGCGGCACCGGCTCCCCCGATCTGCCGCTCGCGCAGATGACGCATTCCATTCCCGCGCGCATCAGCGTGATCGACACCGACGGCGATCAGTACGCGGACCGCATGTACGCGGCCGACCTCGGCGGGCGAATCTGGCGCTTCGACATCTGGAACGGCCGCAGCCGAGGACAGCTCGTCACCGGAGGAGTGCTGGCGAATCTCGGCGCGGCCGGGGAGAGCGAGCCTTCGATCCAGAACACCCGGCGCTTCTACTACGCGCCGGACGTGTCCCTCGTCCAGCGCCGCGGAGCCGATCCGTACTACAACCTTGCGATCGGCTCCGGATATCGTGGCCACCCCCTGCACACGGGTACGCACGACCGGTTCTACTCCGTGCGCGACACCAACCCGTTCGGGCGGCTCACCCAGTCGGAGTACGCAACGCTCGCGCCGATCACGGAAGCCGATCTGGTCGACATCACCGGCGACATCGCGAATGCGACGGTGCCGGCGACCGCACGCGGGTGGAAGCTCGAGTTGCGTCTCAACGGCGGCTGGGTCGGCGAGAAGGTGCTGGCGGAGGCGGTCACGGTGAACGGCGTGGTGCTGTTCCCGACCTATCAGCCCCAGTCGCCGGAAATCACCAACCCCTGTGTGCCCGTGAACGGCCTCAACCGCGTGTACGCGCTGCAGGTCGACACGGGCCGGCCGGCGGTCGACTTCACGAACGACCTGCAGCTCACCGCAGCCGACGCCTTCACGGTGCTCTCTCAGACCGGAATCGCCGGAGAGGTGAGCCTCCTCTTCGAAACGCAGATCGCGGCGGGCGGCGGGACGGGCGGCCAGGACGACAGCGAAGGCGGCAACGGTGCCGGTTCGCTGCTCGCGCGGCGCTCCGTCTGCATGGTGGGCGTCGAGGTGCTGCGTTCCTGCGTACAGCCGGGCGGAGTGGTGCGGACGTTCTGGCGCAAGACGTCGACGGAGTGAGCATGCGTCGCAGGGTCCGGATGCGGGGCCTCACGCTGATCGAGCTGCTCATCGCGATGGTGATCGTCGCGGTGCTCGCGACCATCGCGATCCCGAGCTATCGCAGCCACATCGTCCGCACGCAACGGACCGATGCCATCAGTGCGCTGCTCAACGTGCAGGCGGCGCAGGAGAAGTACTTCCTGCAGCACAACCGCTACACGAACCAGCTCACGGCGCCGCCGCCCGCGGGTCTCGGACTGCGGGACACGTCCGAGAACGGTTACTACACGCTTGAGATCGAAGTGCCTGCCGGCTCGGCCGAGCCGGACGCCTACCGTGTGATCGCGCGCCCGCGCGCAGGAACCGGGCCGGCGGACGACGAGCGCTGCCAGCTCTTCAGCATCGATCAGAACGGTCGAAGGTACGCCCGGGATGCCCAGGGCAACGACCGCACGACCGAATGCTGGCGCCGCTGAAGACGCGGGCCGCCGGCGGAGCTCATGCGCGCGCGGCGAGCTTCTCCTCCAGGTAGCGCGCGAGATCCGCGATGGTCGGGTAGTCGAAGAGCTCCGTCAGGTCGACCTGGCCGGGGAACTCGCGGTCGATCTGCTCGTGGATCTCGATGAGCTTCAGCGAGCTCGCGCCGATCTCGAACAGATTGTCGTGGATGTCGACGCGTCTGCCCTCGAGCGCAGCGTCGCAGATGTTCTTGAGAATGTTCTCGATCTGCGTCCGTGACTGCGACTCGGGCCCGCGCTGAGCCTCGCGCAGCGCGCGGAGCTCGGCGAGCTCCGCGTCGAATTCGCCGTCGAGGTAGCTCTGCTCGAGCAGATGACGCTGGATCTTGCCGCTCGTCGTCTTCGGGATGCGCTTGACCGGCACGACCTCGGCGACCTCGAGCCCCGTGTTCTCGTTGATGAGCCGCGCGACCTCGATCGCGATGGGCAGGAAGTCCTTCATGTCAGTGCGGTGCAGGACGAAGACCACGAGCTCGTCGGTCTGAGCGCCCCGCGGCCGCACGCCCGCGACGACCACCTTGCCGAGGTCGAGTCCCTGCGCACGCTGCGCGATGCTCTCGAGGTCGTGCGGGTAGTAGTTCTGGCCGTTGACGAAGATGATCTCCTTCGCCCGGCCCGTGATGTACAGCTCGCCGTCGCGGAAGAGGCCGAGATCGCCCGTGCGCAGCCAGCCGTCCGCAGTGAATCCGGCGGCGTTCGCTTCCGGATTCTCGTAGTAGCCCCGCGTGACGTTATCGCCGCTGATCAGGATGTGTCCCACGTGCCCCTCGGGCAGCTCGCGGTCATCGTCGCCCGCGATGCGCACCCGGCAGTAGGGGATCGCGCGGCCGACGCACATGACTTCCACGGCATCACGCGAGTCGGCGGGAACGTCTTCCGCCTGCTCACCGACACCCATGCGATGGCGGTTGAGCACGATGGAACGCCAGCGCGTACCGAGCGCAGGAAAGCTCACGGCGAGCGAGGCTTCCGCCAGCCCGTAGACCGGGAACATCGCCTCGCGCGCAAGGCCTGCCGGCGCGAGCCGGCTCATGAACTCCTCGCAGAGATCCACGGAGATGGGCTCGGCGCCGTTGAAGATGAGGCGCACCGACGAGAGATCGACCCCTTCGAGCGGCCGGTCGCCGAGCACCTTGAGATAGTGGCGGTAGCCGAAGTTCGGCGAGCAGAGAATCGTCGCGCGCTTGCGCGTCGCGAACTGCAGCCAGAGCAGCGGCCGGCGGATGAAGAGCTCCGTCGGCATCAGGTGCGTCTCGATGCGGTTCGCGAACATGAAGATGTGGAAGCCGATGAGACCCATGTCGTGGGTGAGCGGCATCCACGAGAGGCTCACGTCGCGGTCGGTGAACCGCGCCGCTTCGCTCGCGCCGCGCGCGTTCGCGAGGATGTTCGCGTGCGTGAGCACCACGCCCTTCGGGTCGCTGGTCGAGCCCGAGGAGAACTGGATGAACGCGACGTCGTCGGGCTGCGCGCGATGGATCCTGCCGGGGCGCGAGATGTCGTCGAGCTCGTCGACGAGGAACGCGCGAGAGCGCAGCGCATCGAAGGTGTCCTTCTCGCCGGCCTGCGCGGCGAAATTGCCGATGCGGTCGAGCGACTTGCGGTCGCTGTAGATGTACGGGTTCCCGAGCGTGCGGGCGATGCGCAGGAGCTTGCGGCGATGCTCGTCGCTGATGCCGAGCGCGACCGGAACGGGCACGATGCCGCCGAGCACCGCCGCCCAGAACGCGTCGATGAACTGCTCGTTGTCGCCGAGGAACAGGATCAGCTTGTCGCCGCGCCGTGCGCCGAGCTTCTGCAGGTGATAGAGGATGCCGAGCGCCCGCTCGTACAGCTCGCCGAACGGCACTTTCCGCTCGATCTGGTCGCCTTCGAGATAGACGATGTTGCGCGGGGCGTCGCGGTTGGCTTCGATGAGCTCGGTGAGCGTCGTTGCGTTGAGCATCAGCGGCGTTCCAGCCTCATGTACAGGGGATGTCTGGTGCGCAGGTTGATCTGCGCCTCGAGCTCGATGGGCCGCTCGGGCACGAACGTGAGCCGGTAGCGGCGCGCCACCTTGTAGAGGTGCATCAGCATCTCGTAGATCGCGAAAGTCTCGCCGATGCAGTGCCGCGGACCGGCGGCGAAGGGCATGAACGCGAAGCGCGGCCGCTCGGCCTCGTTCTCGGGCGCGAAGCGATCGGGATCGAAGCGATCCGGATCCTTCCAGTAGCGCGGATGCCGGTGCAGCAGATAGAGATTGAGCAGCACGTCGGTGCCCGGAGGAATCGTATAGCCGCTCAGCACGTCGGGCCCGATGGTGCGCCTCGAGAGCAGCCAGCCGGGCGGATACAGACGCAGCGCCTCGTTGATCACCTGCTGCGCGTAGGTCAGAGACTCCATCTGAGCGAGGCTCGGCGCGGGCTCCTCGACCGTGGCGGCGATTTCCGCGTGCAGCCGCGCGTCGACGTCCGGGTGCTGCGAGAGCAGGTACCACGTCCAGTTGAGCCCGCTCGCGGTCGTCTCGTGGCCGGCGACGATGAGCGTCATGATCTCGTCGATGAGCTCGCGCTCGCTCATCGCATCGCCCGTTTCCTTGTCGCGCGCGTTCATGAGCATCGCGACGTAGTCGAAGTGCTCCTCGGGCTCGCTGCGCCGGCGCCGGATCAGCTCGGCGACGAGCCGGGTGAGCGAACGGAACTTGTACGCGAACTGGAGATTGCGGGCGGGCTCGCGGCTCACCACTTCGAAGGGATTGGCACCGAGCTGCTGCGTGAGCCGGTCGAGATCGCGTCCGAAGATCGCGCGCAGCACGATGTCGAGCGTCAGCTCGCTCATGTCGTCGGTGACGTTGACGAGCTCGCCGCGGGCGGCCTGCGCCTCCCAGCGCTCGATCAGCTTCTCGTTGGCCGCGGCGATCACCTGAGCGAACTGGGTGATCACGCGGCGGTGGAAGAGGGGCTGCATCATGTAGCGCTGGCGACGCCAGAACTCGCCCTCGCTGGTCATGATGCCGTTGCCGAGGAGGATCTTGACCCGGTCCAGCCCGACGCCCTTGGTGTAGTTGCGGTGGTTCGCCACCAGCACACGCTTGACGTCGTCGGGGTGATGGATGACGTACGTCCAGGACTTGCGGCCCGGCGCGTAGACCCGGTAGATGTCGCCGTGGCGCTCGAAGAGCTCCTTCATCCGCTCCAGGGAGTCGTCCGTGGAGCCGACGTCGAACTGCAGCTCGGACGTGGGCGGCACGCGTTGCGCGGTTTCGGTGGCGTTCATGCAGGGCAGTGAGGCTACGCAGATCATCCTATTCTACTCGGACCTGCGCGACCGGTGGCCGCAGCAGGAGGCCGCGCGTCTGCAGCGGGCGCTGCCGTACGCGAAGCGCCTGAACACGCATACGGACTTTCCGCAGGTGCGGGCGACGCTCGCGGGCATCGCGCTCGCGCTGCAGGTGCTGCGCCACGTCGCATCGCGCGCCGTGGACGCGCGTGAGCTGCGCTTCCCGGCCGGAGGCAAGCCGTACGTGGAGGATCTGCCCGATTTCAGCATCAGTCATTCGGGTGTCTGGGTGGCCTGTGCGGTCGCGTCGCGCGGCCGAATCGGCCTCGACATCGAGGCCGCGCGTGCCCTCGACCCTCGCGCGCTGCGCCTGGTTGCGGCGGGGAAGGGGAGCGGGCCGCTGGAGGAGGGCGAAGCGCTTCGACTGTGGACGGCAAAGGAGGCCGCGCTCAAGGCTCTCGGCGCGTCGCTCGCCGAAGCTGCGGCGGTGCAAGTGGGCGAGACGCGTGTCGCCTTTCGCGGACAGTCGCTGTATCGCCAGGACCTCGAGACCTTCGCCCCTGATGCCGCGTGTCTGGTGACGAGCGAGCCCGCGCGCGAGCCTGCGATCCGGCGCCTCGCGCTCGAGGAAGCATTCGCGCTGTGATGGCGGCGGCCGGACTTCGGGAGGTGAAGGCTGTTTCACCCCGATGTCCGCCGCGTCTGAGCCCACTTTCACGCAGGCACGCCGAGCGCGTCTCCTTGTGCCGGCCGTTCCGATCATCGAAACTTGCGCGCTCCCGGCGGGGCACGCGGGCCCACGCTCGAGCATCCGAGACCCTCAAACGATTCGTCCTCGACGCACAGCATGACCGAAACCGGCCCGGGCGGCGGCCTGCGCAACACCTTCTACCGGCGGATCACGCGGTCGAGCCGCCGCATGACGCCGGCTCGCCGGCTGCTGTACCGGATCGCGGTGCCGATCGGGCTCGGGATCATCCGCTTCTGGTGGCTGACGTGCCGGGTCGTGCGCGTCGAGGGTTCAGAGCACATCGACGCGGCGCTGGCGAAGGCGCCTTCGCTCATTCCCTGCTACTGGCACCAGCATCAGCTCTTCTGCGGCCGGTATCTCCTCGATCAGCGCGCGCGCGGGCTCAAGGTCGGCTGGCTCATCAGCCCGTCGGTCGACGGCGAGCTCGGCGCGATGATGGTCCAGCGGCTCGGCGGCTACGTGATCCGCGGCTCCTCGACCTATACCGGCGCGCGGGCGCTGCGCGACTACTACCAGGCGCTCGTCAGGGAAGACGTCTCGCCGGCGATCACGCCCGACGGACCGCAGGGGCCGCGCTTCAAGTTCAAGCCCGGCGCGATCCTGCTCGCGCAGATGTCGGGGCGTCCGATTCTTCCCATGGCCTACGCGGCCTCACGCGCGTGGCTCATCAAGTGGGACAAGTTCGTCATTCCCGTGCCGTTCTCCCGCATCGCCATCGCCATCGGAGAGCCGCGCTACGTGCCGCGGGTGACGGATGCCGCGCAGATCGAGAATCTGCAGCAGGAGATGGAGCGCGAGCTGCACAGGCTGTTCAAGGCGGCACACGCGGCGCTGAAGGGTCAGAAAGGATGACGCCTTGACACTCGAGATCTCGGTCGTCGTGCCCGTGTGCAACGAGGCGGAGAACGTCGGGCCGCTCGCGCGCGAGATCGCGGCGGCGCTCGCGGGCCGCGAGTTCGAGATCCTCTTCGTCGACGACGGCAGCACCGACGGCACGGCGGATGCCGTGCGTGCGGCGCGCGAGCAGGGCATTCCCCAGATCAGGCTCCTGCGTCACTCGTTCCGCAGCGGACAGAGCGCGGCGCTCACGACGGGCGTGCGGCACGCGCGCGCGGAGTGGGTCGGCACGCTCGACGGCGACGGCCAGAACGATCCCGCCGATCTGCCGCGGCTCCTCGCCGCACGCGACGACCCGGCGAACGCCGACGTGCGCCTCATCATGGGCAACCGCAAGACGCGGCGGGACACGTGGTTCCGGCGCCTGCAGTCGCGCATCGCGAACGGCGTGCGCAGCGCGCTGCTCGGCGACGGCACGCCCGATACGGGCTGCGGCATCAAGCTGCTGCACCGTGACACCTATCTGACGCTCCCGTACTTCGACCACATGCACCGCTTCCTTCCTGCGCTGTACCAGCGCGCCGGGACGCGCGTGATCTCCATTCCTGTGAACCACCGGCCGCGCACGCGCGGGCAGTCGAAGTACGGCATGCTCGACCGCCTCTGGGTCGGCATCGTCGATCTCTTCGGTGTCATGTGGCTCAAGCGCCGCTACCGGCCGGGGCTCACCGTCCGCGAGGAATGAGCGATGCACGGCTCCGCGGCACCGCTTGCGCGCAGCGAGGCCTGGAAGCGATCGGACCTGCTGTGGATCGCGCTCGTCGTGCTGGTCTTCATCGCCAGCGGTTTCGGCCTGCGCGATCCGTGGCCGGCCGACGAGCCGCGCTTCGCGGCGATCGCTCGCGACATGGTCGCGAGCGGCGACTGGCTGTTCCCGCGGGTGGGCGGCGATCTCTATCAGGACAAACCGCCGCTCTACTTCTGGCTGCTCGCCGGCGCCCTGGCGCTCACCGGCTCGGTCCGCTGGTCCTTTCTGCTGCCGTCTCTCGCCGCAGCCTGCGGCACGCTCGCGCTCGTCTACGACATCGTGCGCCGGATGGCCGGCCGCGGCGCGGCACTCGCCGCCGCGCTGCTGCTCGCCAGCACGATCCAGTTCGTGATGGCAACGCGCAGCGCGCAGATCGACGCGACGCTGTGCCTGCTCACGACGCTGTCGCTCTACGGGCTGCTGCGGCATCTGCTGTTCGGGCCGGCCTGGGGCTGGTATGCGCTCGCGGGGCTTGCCGCGGGACTCGGCGTCATCACCAAAGGCGTGGGCTTTCTGCCGCTCCTCGCGCTCCTGCCCTATGCCTGGCTGCGCCGCCGCGGCTTCGAGCCGCTGCCGCGTCTTGCCGGCGGCGCGCGCTGGCTGCTCGCACCGGCCGGCTTTCTCGTCGGAGTCGGCGTGTGGCTCGTGCCGATGCTGATCGTCTCGTCGACGAGCGGCGATCCGGCGCTCGAGGCGTACCGCGACGAGATCCTGTTCCAGCAGACCGTCGAGCGCTACGCGTCGGCGTGGCATCACGTGCGGCCGTGGTACTACTTCCTGCTCGAGGTCATCCCGCCGCTCTGGCTGCCTCTCTCACCGCTCTTCATCTGGCTCGTGCCGCGCTGGCGGGATGCGTTCCGGAAACGCGACGCGCGGGTGTGGCTGCCGCTCGCCTGGATGCTGCTGGTGCTGCTCTTCTTCTCGCTGAGCACCGGCAAGCGCGGCATCTACATCCTGCCGGCACTGCCTGCGGCGGTGATCGCCGCGGCGCCGTTCCTTCCGGGGCTCTTCGGCCGGCGGAGCGTGGCGCGAGTGAGCCTCGTGCTCGCGGCGGTGCTCATCGTCGTCGCCGGCGTCTTCACCCTCGCGGCGCTCGCAGGTGCCGAGCAGGTGACGCGTGCGCAGATGCGCATCGGTCTCGAGAGCATCGCGCCCATCGCGGTCTTCGCGATCCTGGGTCTCGTCGCGTGGCTCGTGGCGTGGAGGGTGAAGCCGATCCTCGCCTGGCCCGCGGTGCTCGCGTGCCTCGCGACGGTGTGGGCCTTCGGGATCACGCCGCAGATCGACGCCGAGCGTTCCGCGCGAGCCTTCATGGAGAGCGTGCTCGCGCGCGTGCCGTCCGGAACCGAGCTCGGTCTCGTCGGCTATCGCGAGCAGTTCCTGCTGCATCTCGACCGGCCGGTCGTGAACTTCGGGCACCGCAGGTGGCTCGAGGGGCAGCAGGAGAACTATGACGCCGCGCACTGGCTCAACGCGGGCCCGGACCGGGTGCTGCTCGTTCCCGGTTCGAGTCTCGAGCCGTGCTTCGCCGCGTCGCCGCGGTCCGCCGTGGGGGAGGCGAGCCGCGAGACCTGGATGCTCGTTCAGGGACCGGCGTCCGAGGACTGTGCCCGGCGTGGCGATCCGGGCCGGGCAATACGTTACGTCCCGCCGACCCACTGAGACCCGGAGGCGCAAGACCCCACCCCGGGCCGGGCGTCGGGGTTCACGAATCCGTGTAGCGACAAAAACTTAGCTTGTATTCCTGAAATTCTGTTGAGAGAATCCCGGCAAACTTCAGAAACAATGGTGATGTGAACTGTGGCCTGCGTCGCGGGCCGTTTCACCAAACCTGTCACACTGACGGCCTGCCAACCGGGGGGAGGCTTTGCGGCGGATGTCGACCGCGCCAACGGATAAGCCGAGCGAGTTCACGGCATCCGACATTCTTTCGTCGGATGTGTGGACCGGACGTGTCCCGCGGCCCGCGCTCGGACTCGACGTCGCCTGCACGAAGATTGCCGTCGACTTCCAGAACATGCGACGCGGCGCGGTCGAGGAGTGCGTCAATCGCAATCTCGAGCTGCTGCGCGAAGTCACCGGCACCGACTGCACGTTCATTCTCACCTTCGAGCCCGGCACGCTGACCATCCAGGAGGTCTCGGTCGCCCGGGGCGCCTTCGTGCAGTGCCGCCCGGATGCCCTCAAGGGCGAGAGCATCGAAGGCTTCCCGTGGCTCAAGTCGCGACTCGATCACCTGAGGCTCTCCGAGCTGCGGGACACCGGCGCGCCGCGGCGCGAACAGGCGGCGGAAGCCAAACGCTTCACCGAGCTGCAGATGGGCTCCGTCCTGCTCGTCGCGTACCACATCCAGGGACAGCCGGCGGGCTTCATGGGGCTCGCGCACTCCCTTCCGCGGGGCGCGTGGGACGTGAACGCGCAGCTCCTCCTCAAACTCATCGGAACGAGCTTCGCGACCGGCCTCGAGCGCATCCGCATCGAAACGCGGCTCGCGAAGCTCGAAGAGCGCAACGTCCTGGCGCAGGCCGCGGCGAACGACGGCCTGTGGGACTTCGACGTCGAGAACAACGAGGTCTACTTCTCGCCGCGCTGGAAGGCGATGCTCGGGTACGAGGACGACGACATGCGCGGCTCGCCCGACTGGCGGAGCCTCGTCCATCCCGAGGACCTCGCGCGCGTGCAGTCGGCGATCCGCGACCACGTCGCGGGCAAGACGCCGATCTTCGAGAGCATGCACCGCATGCGTCACCGCAACGGCGAGTGGCGGTGGGTCATCAGCCGCGCCAAGGCACGCGTGGACAAGCACGGCAGGCTCCTGCGCCTCGTGGGCTGCGAGCTCGACATCACCGAGCGCAAGCTCTACGAGGAGGCGCTCTTCCGCGAGAAGGAGAGCGCGCAGATCACTCTGCAGTCGATCGGCGACGGCGTCATCACGACGGACGCGAACTCCGTCATCGACTACATCAATCCGGTGGCCGAAGAGCTCACCGGCTGGCGGCTCGAGGACGCGATGGGCCGGCCCGTCGAGGAAGTGTTCCGGGCCTTCCACGAGGAGACCTGCGAGCCGCTCGAGAATCCTCTCACGGTCTCCATCCGCCGCGTGCGGCCCATCAAGTCGGTGCGGCCGATGCTCCTCATCCGCCGCGACGGCAACGAGCTCTACGTCGAGAGCACCGCGGCGCCGATCCGTGACGGCGCGGGCAAGGTGGCGGGCGGCGTGCTCGTCTTCCACGACGTGAGCGAGTCGCGCGAGCTCAACCGGCGTCTGTCCTATCACGCGAGCCACGACCTGCTCACGGGCCTCGTCAACCGCCGCGAGTTCGAGAACCGGCTCGAGCGCGCGCTGAAGAGCGCCAAGGCGCGCGAGGCCTCGTACGCGCTGTGCTACCTCGACATCGATCAGTTCAAGATCATCAACGACACCTGCGGTCACAGCGCGGGCGACGCGCTGCTCGGGCAGGTGGGCGCGCTGCTCAAATCCAAGGTGCGGTGGCGCGACACGCTCGCTCGCCTCGGCGGCGACGAGTTCGGCATTCTCCTCGAGAGCTGCTCGCTCGACGAGGCGATGCGCACCGCGGAAAGCCTGCGCGAGGCCGTGCGCAACTTCCGCTTCACGTGGGAGGACCGCGTGTTCCGGCTCGGCGCGAGCATCGGCGTGGTGCCGATCACCGCCGACAACGAGGACGTCGCGTCGATACTCTCGGCGGCGGACGGTGCATGCGCCGCGGCGAAGGAAAGCGGACGCAACCGCGTGCACAGCTTCGCGGAGAACGACATCGAGCTCATGCGCCGCCGGCGCGAGATGCAGTGGGCCGCACGCATCAACGCGGCGCTCGAGGAGGGCCGCTTCGAGCTGTTCCGCATGCAGATCCTGCCGCTGCAGAAGCAGGAGACCGGCGCCCACTACGAGCTGCTGCTGCGCCTGCGCGACGAGAACGGACGCATCGTCTCACCGAACGACTTCATCGCCGCGGCCGAGCGCTACGGCATCACGCCCGCCATCGACCGCTGGGTGATCGAGAACGCCTTCCGCTGGCTCGTCTCCGAAGCCGACGAGCGCGAGAAGCTGCGCATGTGCTCGATCAATCTCTCGGGCCAGAGCCTGGGCGACGACAAGTTCCTGCCCTTCGTCATCGAGCAGTTCCATCGGAGCGGCCTCGACGCCTCGAAGATCTGCTTCGAGATCACGGAGACGGCGGCCGTCCAGAGCTTCTCTCAGGCGAACCGCTTCATCCAGGCGCTCAAGGAGCTCGGCTGCAAGTTCGCGCTCGACGACTTCGGCACGGGCCTCTCGTCGTTCGGCTACCTCAAGCACTTCCCGGTCGACTTCCTCAAGATCGACGGCAGCTTCGTCCGGGAGATCCTGCGCGATCCCATCGACCGCGAGATGGTGCGCTCGATCAACGAGATCGGCCATCTCACGGGCAAGCAGACGATCGCGGAGTTCGCGGAGAACGCCGAGATCATCCAGATGCTCACCAGTCTCGGCGTGGACTACGCGCAGGGCTACGGCGTCGCACAGCCGCAGCGGGTCCTGAAGGCCGCCTGCGCCTGAGAATCAGGGGCGAGGAGCGAAGTCGAGGCGCATCGACAGATCGATCGCCCGTACGTTCTTGGTGATGCCGCCGACCGAGATGTAGTCGACGCCCGTCTCGGCGATCGCGCGCACCGTCTCCAGGCTCACGTTGCCCGAGGCCTCGAGCCGTACCGGCCGTCCTCGTTCGCGGTTGATCCGCACGGCGGTGCGCATGTCCTCGAGGCTGAAGTCGTCGAGCATCACGATGTCGGGTCCCGCAGCGAGCGCCTCCTCGAGTTCCGCGAGCGATTCCACTTCCACCTCGACCTCGAGTGACGGCGCGCTGCTGCGAGCCGCCCGGATCGCGGCCTCGATCGAGCCTGCCGCGGCGATGTGGTTCTCCTTGATGAGCACGAGGTCGTAGAGGCCGCGGCGGTGGTTCTGCGCGCCACCGCAGCGGACGGCGTACTTCTGCGCGCTGCGCAGCCCGGGCAGCGTCTTGCGCGTATCGAGGATCGTGCAGCCGGTGCCGGCAACGGCGTCCACGAAGCGCCGTGCGGCAGTGGCCGTCGCCGAGAGCGTCTGCAGGAAATTGAGCGCCGTGCGCTCGCCGGTGAGGATCGGCCGTGCCGGTCCCTCGATCTCGAAGACACGGGTGTCCGGTGCGACCCTGTCGCCGTCACGCACGTGCCAGGTGATGCGGATCGAGGCGTCGAGACGGCGGAAGATTTCGTCCACCCAGGCCGTGCCGCAGAGGACTGCCGCCTCGCGGCAGATCACCCGGCCGCGCACGCGCTGATCGGCCGGAACGAGGGCAGCCGTGACGTCGCCGCTGCCGATGTCCTCGCGCAGCGCCGCTTCGACCTGCGCACCAAGATCGTCTGGTAGTTCGAGCATGGGGCAAGTCTACATCGTGGCCAGCCGGACCTGGCGCGCGGCAACGCATTCGGACCGGCAGATCCGCTCCTGCATGCGAAGGAAACGCAAACCCCTCTCCCCGCGCCGCGGGGAGAGGGGTCGCAGACGAAGAAGCGGCGCGTTCTAGAACGGCAGGCCGTGGCTCGCCGAGCCCATGCAGAGGAGCATCGGAATCGAGAGCACGAAGTTCGTGCGCGAGGCGAGCGTCGCCGTCTTGCGCGCGCGGGCCTTCTCTTCGTCCGTCGCCGAGACGATGCCGAGCACCTTCTTCTGGTTCGGCCAGATGAGGACCCACACGTTGAACAGCATGATCGTGCCGAGCCACATGCCGATGCCGATCACGAGGCCGTAGTAGTCCTGGCCTCCGCCACCGAGGGTCAGCGCGTTCACGAACTGGCCGGCGCGGATCAGATGCCACGCGCCCGTGAGCCAGGTGGCGAGCGCGGCCCAGCGGAACCAGAGCAGGGCGCGCGGGGCGACGTATTTCGTGATGCCTGCTCCACCCGGTCCGCCCTTGTCGGCTGCCGCTTCGGCGAGCGCAGGAATCTGCGCCACGTTGAAGTAGTACAGCAGGCCGATCCACATGACGCCGGAAAGGATGTGCAGCCAGCGCGCGAGACCCAGCTCGTTGAACTCGAGCGGTGCGATGAAGAACGTGACGACCAGTGCAAGGATGACGCCTGCGCTGATCGCCCCCGAGACGGTATTGAGCGGATTCATGACGATCCTCCCCGGCAGGACGTGACCAAGGTCACTGCAAGTTATTGTTCTGACTGGCCGTGGGGACCACGGGCCGGTTTGAAGAATAGGCGAGCACCCCCCATAATTCAACGCTGACCGGCCCTGAACGCCGCCGGCAGCCCGCGAGATCGCACCGCAGGAGCCTTCTGGCCGGTGAGCGAGTACCCTCGGCCGATGCGACCGGATTCCGATCAGGCGCAATGTGCGACCATGCCGGAAGCGGCCGAAGTGATCCAGCCGCCGGCATCTCCCTGTATCAAGATCTGTATGCCGGGTGCCGATGGATTCCTGTATCGGCGGCCCGTGCCCGGCCGGAAGTGGTGCAGGGCGGGCGTCGTGCGAAGAGTGACGATGTGTTGAGCGGGGGGCGGAACATGCGCAGATGGGCGGTGTATGCGGTGGCGCTGATCGCGTTCGCGGGGCTCGGCGGCTGTGCGGCAGCCCTGATCGGTGGGGCGGCGGCCGGCGGTTACTACGTCGGCAAGGACAAGCGCAGTGCCGCGCAGATCAGCCGCGACGGTGCGATCACGGCGAGCGTCAAGTCGAAGCTGCTCGCGGATCCTGCCGTGAAGGGACTCGACGTGAACGTCGACACGTACGAGAACGTGGTCATACTGCGCGGCGAGGTCGACAGGGCCGAGCAGCGCGCCGCGGCGGAACGGATCGCGCGCACGGTGAAGGGCGTCAAGGGCGTGCGCAACGAGCTGCGCGTGCGCGGAACCTGATCAACATGGGGTGATTGCGAATGGACGTCGTCGAGAGAATCAAGGCGGAGCTCGCTTCGAGCCCGGTGGTGCTGTTCATGAAGGGCACGCCGGACTTTCCACAGTGCGGTTTCTCCGCGCAGGCCGTGGCGGCCCTGCGCGCGTGCGGAGCCCGGTTCAAGCACGTGAACATCTTCGAGGATCCCGAGCTGCGCGAGGCGCTGAAGAGCTACTCCAACTGGCCCACCTATCCGCAGCTCTACGTGAACGGCGAGCTCATCGGCGGCTGCGACATCACGCTCGAGATGTACCGCAGCGGTGAGCTGAAGAAGCTGCTCGAAGAGGCCGGGGCGACCGAGCCCGCGGCCTGAGCGCGCCTCACGTCTCCATCTGTGGATCTTCGCTGACGGCTTCCGTCGGCGGTGCTTCGAGCCAGCCGAGGGCGCGTGCGCGCTCCTCGGCTTCCCTGTAGCTGTCCCTGAAGCGATTGCAGATGCGGCAGAAGAGCTCCGCGGTGAGCTCGGCGTCGTAGGCGGCCGAGTGCGCGGAGCTCGAATCCCACTCCATTCCCGCGACGACCACGGCCTTCGCGAGCACCGTCTGCCCCAGCGCGACGCCCGCGAGCGTCGCGGTGTCGAAGCACGAGAAGGGATGGAACGGGTTGCGCTTGACGTCGCTGCGCGCGACCGCCGCGTTGAGAAACGCCAGGTCGAAGGCGGCATTGTGACCGACCAGGATCGCGCGGCGGCAGCCGTAGGCGCGCAGTGCCTGGCGCACCTCGCGGAAGATCCGCTGCAGCGCGTCCTTCTCGGGCAGTGCCGGCCGCAGCGGATGGTACGGATCGATACCGGTGACCGCGAGCGAGGCCGGATCGAGCCGCGCACCGGGGAACGGCTGCACGTGATAGCTGTGTGTCGCGCCGCGCCTGAGGAACCCGTCTTCGTCCATGTCGATGAGCACGGCCGCGATCTCGAGCAGGGCGTCCGTCGCGGCATTGAAGCCGCCCGTCTCGACGTCGACGACGACGGGCAGGAAGCCGCGGAAGCGGCGTGCCATCAACGACGGCTCGGAAGAGGACGCCGCGGATCCGGTGCTCTGATTCTCGTTCACGGACACACTCTCACTCGGCCAGGCGCCAGGCGATGCGCTCGCCCGCGCGCAGCGGGACGAGCTCCCCGTCTCCATACGGGAAGGACGCCGGCACGTCCTGTGGTTCCTTCACCAGTGTGATCGTCCCGGTGTTGCGCGGCACGCGGTAGAAGTCGGCGCCGAATTCCGAGGCGAATCCCTGCAGCCGATCGAGCGCACCGGCCGCTTCGAAGGCTTCCGCATAGAGCTCGATGCCCGCGTGCGCCGAGAAGATTCCCGCGCAGCCGCAGGCGTGCTCCTTGGCGTGGCGCGCATGAGGCGCGCTGTCGGTGCCGAGGAAGAAGCGCGGATCGCCGCTCACGGCCGCTTCGAGCACGGCCACACGGTCCTGCTCGGTCTTCAGCACGGGCAGGCAGTAGTGGTGCGGACGGATGCCGCCCGCGAAGAGCGCATTGCGGTTCATGGAAACGTGCTGCGGTGTGATCGTCGCGGCGATTCCTTCGCGTGCTCCGCGCACGAACTCGACGGCGCGTCGCGTCGTGATGTGCTCGAACACGATACGCAGCCGGCTGAAGCGCCGCGAGAGCGGCTCGAGCACCTCGTCGATGAAGCGGGCTTCGCGATCGAACACGTCCACCGCCGGATCCGTGACCTCGCCGTGCACCTGCAGAACGAGGCCGGTTTCCTCCATGCGCTCGAGCACGCCGTACACCCGGCTCACGTCCGTGACGCCTGCATCGGAATGCGTCGTCGCGCCGGCCGGGTAGAGCTTGAAGCCGAGGATGCAGCCACTGTCGCGTGCACGCTCGACTTCCGCCGGATCCGTGCGATCCGTGAGGTACAGCGTCATGAGCGGCTCGAAGCGTGCGCCCTCGGGCAGGGCATCGAGAATCCGTTGACGGTAGGCGACCGCGAGCTGCGTCGTCGTCACCGGCGGCTTGAGGTTCGGCATCACGAGCGCGCGCGCGAAGCGGCGCGCGGTGAAGGGCAGTACCGCCGCGAGCGCCGGACCGTCGCGCAGGTGCAGATGCCAGTCGTCCGGACGGCGCAGCTCCAGCCGGCTCATCGGCGTTCCTCCAGACGCTCGAGAATCCGCTGCCGCAGGATGGCCTCGAGCGCGAAGCGTACACCGAATCCCGTGACGTCCGTGTTGATGTGCGCGAGCCCGCCGCTGCGCGTGGCGGACGAGAGGTCCACGTGTGCCCACGGAATGTCCGCCGGCACGAAGCGGCTCAGAAAGCGCGTGGCGAGAATGTGATCGCCCTTGCCGTCGACGGCGCACTGCAGGACGTCGGCCACCTTGCTCTCGATGTCGGTATCGAAATCCTCATCGAGCGGGAAGCTCCAGACCCGCTCGCCGCTCGCGCGTCCTGCGGCGACGAGCAGCTCCGCGAGCTGCGGCCGGTTGCAGAACACGCCGCTCATACGCTCCGTGAGCGCATAGACGCACGCGCCGGTGAGCGTCGCGAAATCGAGCATGAAGCGCGGCCGCGTCCGCGCGGCGAGCGCCAGCGTATCGGCGAGCACCATGCGGCCTTCGGCGTCCGTGTGCACCACCTGGATGGTCACGCCGTTCGCCGCGCGCACGACCTCCTGCGGCCGGTACGCGGTCGGACCGATGCGGTTCTCCGTGATCGCGAGCCACGCATCGGCGGCGAGCGGCGCGCGCAACTCCGCGAGAGCGACGAGCGTCGCGAGCGCGACGGCGCTGCCCGCCATGTCCGTGTGCATGTCGAGCATCGCGCGGTGCGGCTTCAGATTCACGCCGCCCGTGTCGAAGAGGATGCCCTTGCCGACGAGCGCGAGATCCGGTCGCGCCGCGCGCGCGCGTGGCGGCCGGTAGCGCAGATGCGCGATTCCCGCAACCCGACGCGCGTTGCCCGCCGACACGGCGAGGAATGCGTTCGCGCCGAGCCGCTTGAGCGCCCGCTCGTCGAGCCAGCGCATCGCGAGCCCGTGCCGTCGCGCGAGCTGCGCGATGGCGCGGCGGTACGCCGGTGCGTCGAGCTCGTTCGGCGGCAGCGCCGTCAGCCAGCGCGCGAGATTGTTGCCGCGTGCCGCCGCGACGCAGTGGTCGAGATCGGGCACCGTCGCGCCAGCGAGCACGATGCGGCGGATGCGCTTCGGCGCACCGCGCGCGGAGCGGAAATCCGGAAGCGTGAACGCCTGGGCGAGCGCGGCGGAGAGCAGTGCGTCGAGCGACAGCTCGGGCGATGCGGAAGCGGCAGGTGCGACGAGCGCGAGCGACTCCACCTCGCGCGACGCGACTTCTTTCAGCATGCGCCCCGCCACCAGGAGCCGCTCGAAGGCGCTGGCCTGCGTCCTGACGTAGCCGAGCACCGCGAGAGTCTGCCGGGCGTTGGCGAGAGTGGTGCTGCGCACCGTTCCGGCGCGCGGCTTCGATCGCGCGTGGAGGTGCTGCCAGCGCTCGCCCTCGGGCAGCGCAGCCAGCAGCCCCTGCTCCGCGGTCTCGGGCACGATCGCGAGCACCGCGTCGAGCTGCGCGGCCGCGCGGGCGCTCAGGACGCCACGGTGCCGGTCGATGCGCGGCGTTTCGAGTGGGGGAAGGAGCGGCATCGGCGGCGTATTACCCGAAACGAGATGGAGCGCACGGTCGAGCTTGCTTGACCGTCCCAGTTGAAAGCCGGATCATTTGATGGATTTGATGTGACGCGACTTCTCTCACTACCGCGAACCGCATCCTAACATAGCGGGCCCCTCACGCTTGCGGGGCCTGTGCCTGCTTTGGCTGTGCGAGTGCAGCGGCTTCGGACGAACTGCATGACCGATTCACCCAAGCTCGAAGATCTCGATCCGGTCGAGACGCAGGAATGGCTCGAGTCCATCGACTCGGTGCTCAAGGTGCACGGTGCGCAGCGCGCGCACTTTCTGCTCGAGCGGCTCATCGACCACGTGCGCCGTTCCGGCGCCTACCTGCCGTTCAAGCCGAATACGGCGTACGTCAACACCATCTCGCCGGGACAGGAGCAGCCGTACCCGGGCGATCGCGCGATCGAGAAGCGCATCGAAGCCTATATCCGCTGGAACGCGATGGCGATGGTGGTGCACGCCAACCGCCTTTCGTCGGAGTACGGCGGCCACATTTCGAGCTACGCGTCGTCGGCTACGCTGTACGAGGTCGGATTCAACCACTTCTGGCGCGCGCCTTCGGAGAACCACCCGGGCGACCTCGTGTTCATCCAGGGACACTCGTCACCCGGCATCTACGCCCGCGCGTATCTCGAGGGGCGGCTCACCGAGGAGCAGCTCCGCCATTTCCGCCGCGAGGTCGTCGGCAAGGGACTCTCGTCCTATCCGCATCCGTGGCTGATGCCGGACTTCTGGCAGTTCCCCACGGTCTCGATGGGCCTCGGGCCCATGATGGCGATTTTCCAGGCGCGGTTCATCCGCTATCTCGAGAACCGCGGCCTCGTGCCGCCGTCCGACCGCAAGGTGTGGTGCTTCTGCGGCGACGGCGAGATGGACGAGCCGGAAGCGATGGGCGCTCTCACCATGCCCGTGCGCGAGGGGCTCGACAATCTCATCTTCGTCGTCAACTGCAATCTGCAGCGCCTCGACGGCCCGGTACGCGGCAACGGCAAGATCATCCAGGAGCTCGAGGCGGCGTTCCTCGGCGCCGGCTGGAACGTCATCAAGGTGCTGTGGGGCTCGCGCTGGGATCCGCTCCTTGCGCGTGACCACAAGGGCATCCTCCGCCGCGTGATGGAGGAGTGCGTCGACGGCGAGTACCAGAACTTCAAGGCGAAGGGCGGCGCGTACACACGCGAGCACTTCTTCGGCCGCCATCCCGAGCTCAAGGCGATGGTTGCCAACATGTCCGACGAGGACATCTGGCGTCTCAACCGCGGCGGACACGATGCGCGCAAGGTGTACGCGGCGTACTGGGCCGCCGTGCACCACAAGGGACAGCCTACGGTCATCCTCGCCAAGACGGTCAAGGGCTTCGGCCTCGGCAAGGGCGGCGAGGGCCAGATGATCGCGCATCAGCAGAAGAAACTGTCCGTCGAGGATCTGCGCGCGTTCCGCGACCGCTTCCAGATTCCGATCTCGGACGACGAGATCGAGAAGCTTCCGTTCCGCAAGCCGCCGGAAGACTCCGAGGAGATGCGCTACCTGCGCGAACGCCGCAAGGCGCTCGGCGGTTATCTGCCGGCGCGCAAGCCGCGCGCTGCGCCGCTCCAGGTGCCGCCGCTCGATGCGTTCCAGCCGGTGCTCGAAGGCACGGGCGATCGCGAGATCTCGACCACGATGGCCTTCGTGCGGATCCTCCAGATCCTGCTCAAGGACAAGAACATCGGGCGGCACATCGTGCCGATCATTCCCGACGAGGCCCGCACCTTCGGCATGGAGGGCCTGTTCCGGCAGATCGGCATCTACTCCTCGGTCGGCCAGCTCTACACGCCGCAGGACGCGGACACGCTCACGGCCTATCGCGAGGACAAGAAGGGACAGCTCCTCGAAGAGGGCATCAACGAGGCGGGGGCCACCTGCTCGTGGATCGCCGCCGGCACCGCGTACGCCAATCACGGCATCAACATGGTGCCGTTCTACATCTACTACTCGATGTTCGGCTTCCAGCGCGTGGGCGATTTCATCTGGGCCGCGGCCGACATGCAGACGCGCGGCTTTCTGATCGGCGCCACGGCAGGCCGCACCACGCTCGCCGGCGAAGGTCTGCAGCACCAGGACGGCCAGAGCCAGCTCTACGCCACGGTCTATCCGAACTGCGTGGCGTACGATCCGGCCTATGCCTACGAGCTCGCCGTGATCATCCAGGACGGCCTGCGGCGCATGTACGCCGAGGGCGAGAGCATCTTCTATTACATCACCTGCATGAACGAGAACTACGCCCAGCCGGCCATGCCGAAGGGCGTCGAGCAGGGGATCCTCAAGGGGATGTATCTCGTGCGCCAGGGCGGACGCGGCAAGCTCCGTGCGACGCTGCTCGGCTCGGGCACCATCCTGCGCGAGTGTCTCGCTGCGGCCGAGCTGCTCGAGAGCGACTACGGTGTCGCGGCGGACGTGTTCTCGGTGACGAGCTTCTCCGAGCTGCGACGTGAGGCGCTCGACTGCGAGCGCGCGAACATGCTCGATCCGGATGCCAAGCCGCGCGAGCCCTACGTGCAGCAGTGCCTGAAGGACCGCACCGGTCCCGTCGTCGCGGCCACCGACTACGTGCGCGCCGTGCCCGACCAGATCCGTCAGTGGGTGAGCGGCCGCTACATCACGCTCGGCACCGACGGCTTCGGCCGGTCGGACGGACGTGCCGCGCTGCGCGCGCACTTCGAGGTGGATCGCCGCTTCATCACGCTCGCGGCGCTCAAGGCGCTCGCGGACGACGGCAAGCTCGATCGCAAGGTGGTGAAGAAGGCCATCGCCGCACTCGAGATCGATCCCAAGAAGCCCAATCCACGCATCGCCTGATCGACCCATGAACGCGGCAGTTTCCTCTCTCGTAGAAGTACGAGTGCCCGACATGGGCAACTTCCAGGACGTCTCGGTCATCGACGTGCTCGTGAAGCCGGGCGACGCGATCGAGGTGGACTCGCCTCTCGTGACGCTCGAGACCGAGAAGGCCACGATGGACGTGCCGTCCACGGTGGCCGGCATCATCGAGAAGCTCCACATCTCGAAGGGCGGCAAGGTCAACACGGGTGACCTCGTGGCGACGGTGCGCACGGAAGGCGCGGCACCTGCGGCGAAGCCGGAGGCGCCCGCAGCTGCACCTGCCGCTCCTCAGCCTGCGGCCGAGCCGCCGGCCGCAGAGCGCAAGGAAGAAACCGCTCCGCCGCGTTTCGCCGAGTCCGCTCCCGCGCCGGCAGCGGCGCCGGCAGCCGCTCAGGCACCCGCTGGAGGACCGGGGCCCGCACCGGTCAACGAAGTCGGCTTCTCGCGTGCGCACGCAGGGCCCTCGGTGCGCAAGCTCGCACGGGAGCTCGGAGTGGATCTCACCACCGTGCAGGGCACGGGCTTCAAGGGCCGCATCACGCACGACGACGTGAAGGCCCACGTCAAGAAGATCCTCTCCAGCATCGCGCAGGGCGCCGCCGGCGGCATGGGCATTCCGCCGCTGCCGCGCGTCGATTTCTCTCAGTTCGGGCCCGTCGAGACGCAGCCGCTGCCGCGCATCCGCCGGATCTCGGCGGCGCGCCTGCACGCGAGCTGGCTCAACATCCCGCGCGTCACGCAGTTCGACGAGGCGGACATCACGGACCTCGAGCAGGTCCGCAACGGGCTCAAGGAGTCCGCCGCGAAGGCGGGCATCAAGCTCACGCCGCTCGCGTTCATCATCCGCGCGTGCGTGAAGGCGCTGCAGAAGTTCCCGAACTTCAACGCCTCGCTCGATCCGAGCGGCGAGAACCTGATCGTCAAGAAGTACATGCACATCGGCTTCGCCGCCGATACGCCGCACGGGCTGCTGGTGCCCGTGATCCGCGACGCGGACAAGAAGGACGTCTACGAGATCGCACGCGAGCTCGCCACGCTGTCCGAGAAGGCGCGTGCCGGAAAGCTTTCCGGCGCCGAGATGCAGGGCGGCTGCTTCACGGTCTCGAGTCTCGGCGGCATCGGCGGCACGGCGTTCACGCCGATCATCAATCCGCCCGAGATCGCCATCCTCGGCGTGTCGAAAGCGCAGATGAAGCCGGTATGGCGTGACGGTGCGTTCGTTCCGCGACTCATGCTGCCGCTGTCCTTCGTCTACGACCATCGCGCCATCGACGGCGCCGAAGCCGTGCGGTTCACCACCTTCCTCGCGCAGACGCTTGCCGATCCGCGCGGGCTGCTCGAGGCCGTGCCGTGAGCCGCATCGATCTGACGGTTCCCGACCTCGGCAACTTCGACGAGGTCCCGGTCATCGACGTGCTCGTGAAGCCGGGCGACACGATCGAGGTCGACGCTCCGCTCATCACGCTCGAAACCGAGAAGGCGACGATGGACGTGCCGTCCACCGCGGCCGGCACGATCACCGAAGTGCTCGTGAAGCGCGGCGACAAGGTGTCGAAGGGCACCGTCATCGCGCGCCTCGAGACGACGGCAGCCGAGACACCCGCCGCACAGCCTTCCGCGCCCTCCGAGGAGAAGGCTCCTGAAGCGCCTGCCGCAGCACCCGCGGCCGCGGCGCAAGCGCCGGCTGCGGCACCGAAGGTCTCCGCGGCTCAGGACGGGCCCGCCGACCGCTCGACACAGCTCGTCGTGCTGGGCGCCGGTCCGGGCGGTTACAGCGCGGCGTTCCGCGCGGCGGACCTCGGCCTCAAGGTCACACTGATCGAGCGCTGGCCGACGCTCGGGGGCGTGTGTCTCAACGTGGGATGCATCCCGTCCAAGGCACTGCTCCATGCGGCCAAGGTGATCGAGGAAGCCGAGGCGATGAGCAGGCACGGCATCGACTTCGGCAAGCCGAAGATCGATCTCGAACGTCTGCGCGCCTGGAAGTCGTCCGTCGTGGGACGTCTCACCAACGGTCTGCAGACGCTGGCGAAGCAGCGCAAGGTCGAGGTCGTTCGCGGCACGGGACGCTTCGTGAGCCCGCACGTCATCGAAGTGAGCGGCGAGAACGGCTCCGAGCGCATCCGCTTCGAGCAGTGCATCATCGCGGCGGGCTCGGAGCCCGTCCGCCTGCCGTTCATCCCCGACGATCCCCGCGTGATGGATTCCACGGGAGCGCTCGAGCTGCCCGACAACAAGGGAAGGCTGCTCGTGATCGGCGGCGGAATCATCGGGCTCGAGATGGCCTGCGTGTACGACGCGCTGGGAGCGCGTGTGAGCGTCGTCGAGCTCACCGACCAGCTCATGCCCGGCTGCGATCCGGATCTCGTGAGACCGCTCGAGAAGCGCATCCGCGAGCGCTACGAGCGCGTCCTCCTGTCGACGAAGGTCACCGCGGTCGAGCCGACCTCCAAGGGGCTGCGCGTGAGCTTCGAGGGCAAGGATGCGCCGCCATCCGAGGTGTTCGATCGCGTGCTGGTCGCCGTCGGGCGCACGCCGAACGGCAAGCGCATCGGCGCCGAAGCGGCAGGCATTGCCGTGGACGAGCGGGGCTTCATCCGCGTCGACCGTCAGCTCCGCACCAACGTGCCGCACATCTTCGCCATCGGCGACATCGCGGGCCCGCCGATGCTCGCGCACAAGGCGTCGCACGAAGGCAAGGTCGCCGCGGAAGTCGCGGCCGGTCACAAGGCCGCCTTCGATGCGCGGGTGATTCCTTCGGTCGCGTACACCGATCCGGAAGTCGCCTGGGTCGGGCTCACCGAGACCGAGGCGAAGGCGCGCGGCATCGCCGTGGAGAAGGGAGTCTTTCCGTGGGCCGCGAGCGGCCGGGCACTGTCGCTCGGACGCGATGACGGCTTCACCAAGCTCCTGTTCGATCCGCAGACGCGGCGGGTCGTGGGCGGCGGCATCGTCGGTCCCAACGCGGGCGACCTCATCAGCGAAGTCGCGCTCGCCATCGAGATGGGCGCCGACGCGGCGGACATCGGGCTCACCGTCCATCCGCATCCGACGCTGTCGGAGACAATCGCATTCGCCGCGGACGCCTTCGAAGGCACGCTCACCGAGCTCTACCTGCGGCGGAAGTGATCTGCGGCGGAGGCAGATCGTGATCCGCCTGCGCCCCGGGCGCAGGCGGAGCCTCCCGTGATCTCCGGAATCCAGGGAAGGGCGCTCAGCCGCGAGCGCCCGGGAGACGTTCGAGCCGCCGCAGATACGCCTGCTCGTCCGGCGGCAGCCCCGCGCGCTGCGCCTCCCACAGCGTCTCACCGAGGGCTTCGAGCATCGCGTGCTCGGCCTCGAGCGGCGAACCGTGCTGCGCCGTCAGCCTTCGGAAGATCTCTGCGATCCCTCGCGGGCGGTCGGTCGCCACCTGCTCACGGATCGCGAGATGCATGCCGAGGTGCAGGAAGGGATTCTCACGCCCGCCTTCCGGCGTGAACTCCGCGTGGAGCACGTCCTCGCCCGACTCGAGCCAGGGGATGTACTCGGGATGATCGGCGATCACCGCTGCGATCTGCGCCTCGAGAGGCTCGAGCGGCTGCCTGGCGCTGAACTTGCGCCACGCCTCGAGATACATGCGGCGGAGCTGATCGCGTCTGTAGTCGGCGAAGATCATTCGGTCGGCACCGCGCGCTTCGACCGCGTGCCCGTCCGGGTCCGGACGCCACCGGTTCCACGCCGCGCGACCGGTGCGTCGGACTTCTCCAGGCGCTGCGGCGGCGTCTTGTGCGGATACTCGCACAGGTCGCGGATGATGCAACGGGGGCATGCCGGCGTGCGCGCGGTGCAGACATAGCGTCCGTGCAGCAGCAGCCAGTGATGCGCGTTCCTGCGGTACTCGGGCGGCGTCGTGGCGAGGAGCTGCTCCTCGACGGCGCGGGGCGTCTTGCCCGGCGCGAGCCCGGTGCGGTTCGCCACGCGGAAGATGTGCGTGTCGACGGCGATGGTCGACTCACCGTGAACCATGTTGAGGATGACGTTCGCGGTCTTGCGCCCCACGCCGGGCAGAGCCTCGAGCGAACCGCGGTCGGCCGGCACCTGTCCACCGTGGCGCTCGATCAGGATCCGGCACATCTCGATCAGATTCTTCGACTTGGCGTTGTACAGCCCGACGCTCTTCAGGTAGGGCCGCACGCCGTCGACGCCGAGCGCGAGAATCGCTTCGGGCGTGTTCGCCACCGGAAAGAGCTTGCGCGTCGCCGCGTTGACGCTCTTGTCCGTGGTGTGCGCGGAGAGCATCACCGCCACGAGCAGCTCGAAAGGCGTGCTGAACTCGAGCTCGGTCGTGGGGTTCGGATTCGCCTCCGCGAGCCTGCGGAAGATGGCGCGCCTGCGGGCGGGATTCATGGCGTGGGGCTGCTCGTCGACTGGGAATGTCCGCCCGGCGGGAGCGGCTCTGTCTGCGGAAGATGAGCCGCGCGTTTGCGGGCTGCGAGCAGCGCAGCGCGCTCCTCGGCGCGCCGCGCGATGCGTGCGTTGCGCGCGGCGAATCGCATGCGATTCATCTCGGGCGACGGCGCTTCCTCGGGCACCTCGCGCGGCACCATCGAGATGCAGTCGACGGGACACGGCGCGACGCACAGCTCGCATCCCGTGCAGATCTGCGTCATCACGGTATGCATGTGCCGCGGTGCGCCGACGATTGCATCGACGGGGCAGGGCGGCAGGCACTTCGCGCAGCCGATGCAGCGCTCTTCGTCGATGCGCGCGACGAGCGGCGGTCCCTCGACGCCGTTCGCCGGATTGAGCGGCAGTACGGGGCGCTCGAGGAGCGCGGCGAGCGCCGCGATCGTCTTCGAGCCGCCGGGCGGGCACTGGTTGATCTCGGCCTCACCCCGCGCGATCGCCTCCGCATAAGGGCGGCAGCCCTGATAGCCGCAGCGCGTGCACTGCGTCTGCGGCAGCAGGGCATCGATCTCGTCGGCCGTCACGCTCATGGACGACTTCAGGTCACCTTCATGCCGGGCGTCGCGCCGCTGTCGGGTGAGAGCAGGTAGATGCCGGGGCCTTCGCCGCTCGCGCAGAGCACCATGCCTTCGGAGACGCCGAAGCGCATCTTCCGCGGCGCGAGGTTCGCCACCATGAGCACGAGCCGCCCCACGAGGTCCTGCGGCGCGTAGGCCGAGCGGATGCCGGAGAAGACCGTCCGCTGCTGTGTGCCGAGGTCGAGCGTGAGCTTGAGCAGCTTGTCCGAGCCTTCGACCGCCTCGGCCTGCACGACCTTTGCAATGCGCAGGTCGAGCTTCGCGAAGTCGTCGATGGAAATGAATTCGTCCACGGTGCCTTCCTTCGAAGCGACCGCATTCTGCGCCTTCTTCGTCTGACCGGTAGAAGCCGCTGCGGACGCTTTCGCCGCCCCCGCCTTGCCGGCCGCAGACTCGGGCGGCTCGAACAGCGCATCGACCTGCTTCGGATCGACGCGCTGAATGAGGTGCTGATACGGCTTGATGACGAGCGGCGGATCCTCGCGGAGCTGCGACCACCTGAGCGGTGTGGCGAGCCCCAGCATGTCGGCGGCGCGCTCGGCCGTCTTCGGCAGGATGGGCGCGAGGAAGAGTGTCAGCTGCCTGAAGGCGTGGATGCAGTCCGAGCACACCTGGTGCAGGCGCTCGGTCTGCGCGGGGTCCTTCGCGAGCTCCCAGGGCTTCTCGCGGTCGATCGCCTCGTTCATGCGATCGGCGAGCTCCATGATCTCGCGCACCGCACGACCGAACTCGCGCTCTTCGTAGAAGTCGCGGATGCGCGGTTCGGCCTCGAGGGCCAGGGTGGTCCATTGTGCCGTCGCGACCGGGCGGCCGGCGTCGGGAGGCAGAAGCTTTCCGTCGAAGCGCTTCGTGATGAACCCCGCCGCGCGGCTCGCGATGTTCACGTACTTGCCGACGAGGTCGCTGTTGACGCGGGCGACGAAGTCGTCCGGATTGAAGTCGAGATCCTCGACGCGGCCGTTCAGCTTCGCGGCGATGTAATAGCGCAGCCACTCGGGATTCATCCCGAGCTCGAGGTAGCGCAGCGGGCTGATGCCCGTGCCGCGCGACTTCGACATCTTCTCGCCGGAAACCGTGATGAACCCGTGCACGAACACGTGGTCGGGCACCCGGTACGGAGGCCCGGCGAAATGCAGCATCGCCGGCCAGAACAGCGTGTGGAAGTAGATGATGTCCTTGCCGATGAAGTGGATCTGCTCGGTGTCCGGCGCCTGCAGGAAGCCTTCGAAGTCGATGCCGCGCTTCGCGCAGTAGCTCTTGAAGCTCGCCAGATAACCGATCGGCGCGTCGAGCCACACGTAGAAGTACTTGCCCGGCGCGTCCGGGATCGGGATGCCGAAGTAGGGCGCGTCGCGGGAGATGTCCCAGTCCGCGAGGTGCTGATCGCCCTTGCCCTCGAGCCACTCGCGCGCCTTGTTCGCAACCTGCGGTTGCAGACGCCCCGGCGAATCGATCCAGCTCTTGAGGAACTGCACGCAGCGCGGATCGGAGAGCCGGAAGAAGAAATGCTCCGACGTGCGCAGCTCGGGCCGTGCACCCGAGAGCGCCGAGTAGGGCTCGATCAGCTCGGTCGGCGCGTAGACCGACCCGCAGACCTCACAGGCGTCTCCGTACTGGTCCTTCGCGTGACACTTCGGGCACTCGCCCTTGATGTAGCGGTCGGCCAGGAACATGCCCTTGACCGGGTCGAAGAACTGCTCGACCGGGCGCGAGTCGATGAGCCCTGCCGCCTTGAGCCTGCGATAGATGTCCTGCGACAGCTCGACGTTCTCCGGCGAGTCGGTGGAGTGCCAGTGATCGAAGCTCAGGTGGAATCCCTGCAGGTACCGCGGCCGATCGGCGGCGATCCGGGCGACGAGCTCCTGCGGCGTGATGCCTTCGCTCTCGGCCTTGAGCATGATCGGCGCACCGTGCGCGTCGTCCGCGCCGACGAAGTGCACCTCGTGGCCCTGCATGCGCTGGAAGCGCACCCAGACGTCCGCCTGGATGTACTCCATGATGTGGCCGATGTGGAACGCGCCGTTGGCGTACGGCAGTGCGGTCGTGACGAACAGTTTCCGGGGCATCCGGATAGTCTACAGGATGGGACCGGGAGGCCGGGCCCTGCGGGCCCGCGCCTTCAGCCCTGATCCTTGACCGCCTCGAACTTCGCCTTGTTGATGGCCTTCTTGTAGGCCTCGCGGCCGGTGATCAGCCGCTGATCGAGGAGCTGCTGGATCGCGCTGTCCATCGTGCGCATGCCGAACTGGGCGCCGGCCTGCATGGTGTTCTCGAGCTGGTCGAGCTTGCCCTGGCGGATGAGGTTCGCGGCGGCGGGCGTGTTGATCAGGATCTCGAGCGCCGCCACGCGACCCTGCCTGTCCGCCCGCTGCAGCAGCTGCTGCGAGATCACCCCGCGGAGGGACGTCGACAGCATCGTGCGCACGTGCGACTGCTTGTCGGCAGGGAACACGTTCACCACGCGGTCGACGGTCTGCGCGGCGCCGTTGGTGTGCAGCGTGCCCATCACCAGGATTCCCATCTCGGCCGCGGTGACCGCGATGCTGATGGTCTCGAGGTCGCGCATCTCGCCGACCAGGATGACGTCCGGATCCTCGCGCAGGGCGGAGTGGAGCGCCGCGGCGAAGCTCGGGCTGTGCACGCCGATCTCGCGCTGGCTGATGAGGCAGTTCTTGCGCTGGTGGATGAACTCGATCGGGTCCTCGATCGTCAGGATGTGACCCTTCACGCGCGTGTTGATCTCGTCGATCATCGCCGCGAGGGTCGTCGACTTGCCCGAGCCCGTCTTGCCGGTCACGAGGATGAGGCCGCTCGTGGCGCGGCAGAGCTGGCGCACGGCGTCGGGCAGTTTCAGCTCGTCGATCGTGAGCGCCTTGGACGGAATGGCGCGGAACACTGCGCCCATGCCGTTCAGGTGGCGCAGCACGTTGACGCGGAAGCGGGCGCGGCCTTCGATGGTGTAGGCGAAGTCCGCGCCGTCCTTCGCCTCGAAGCGCTCGACGGCCGTCTTCGGCATGATCTCGTAGAGCGCGTCGCGCACGAACGTGGGATCGAGGCGCTCGGGCCGCAGCGGCATCAGGTCGCCGAAGAGGCGGATGCGCGGCGGGTCGCCCGCCATGAAATGCAGGTCGGATCCGCGCTTCTCGAGGATCTCGATGAGAAAGGGGTCGATCGCGGCCACGGCGCGCCCTTCAGCTCTGCGCCGCCGACGCGAGGTCCACCTTCGGCAGCATGCTCGTGTCGGTGATGTACTTCTGGAACAGGCGCTTCTCGGTCGCGTAGGCGTAGGCGTCGTCCGGGTCGATCTCGCGCGCCTGGATCGCGGCGAGCAGCGCCTGGTCGAGGAGCTGCATGCCGACGTCGCGGCCCGTCTGCAGCTGGCTCGGAATCTGGTGGGTCTGGTCACTCTGGATGAGCTTGGCGATCGCCTTGGTCATCACCATCACTTCGCAGATCGCCTTGCGGCCGCGCCCGTCCGCGGTCTTGACGAGCACCTGCGTCACCACGGCGATCAGACTCTGGGCGAGGAAGCTCTTCGTCTGCTCGCGCTCTTCCACGGGCAGGGCGTCGATGATGCGGTCGATGGTCTTCACCGCGCTCGTCGTGTGCAGCGTGCCGAGCACCAGGTGGCCGGTCTCGGCGGCCGTCATGGCCATGCGGATCGTCTCGCCGTCGCGCAGCTCGCCGACCAGGATCACGTCGGGGTCTTCGCGCATCGCCGCGCGCACGCCTTCCGCGAAGCTCGGAATGTGCGTGCCGAGCTCGCGCTGGATGACCTGACTGTTCTTGCTGCGGTGGACGAACTCGATCGGGTCCTCGAGGCTGATGATGTTGAGCCGCCGCGTGGTGTTGAGATGGTCGATCATCGCGGCGAGGGTCGTCGACTTGCCGGTGCCCGTCGAGCCCGTCACCAGGATCATGCCCTGGTGGTAGTCGCACAGCTTGGTGACGATCGGCGGGAGACCCAGCTTGTCGAGCGTCGGAACCTCGGACGGAATGGCGCGGAAGGTGGCGCCGATGCCCGTCTCCTTGCGGTAGACGTTGACGCGGAAGCGGCCGCCGTCGGCCGACACGTAAGAGAAGTCGAGGTCGTTGCCCCTGGCGAAATGCTCCGCCTGGGAACGCGTGAGAATCTCGGCGATGTAGCCTTCCAGCTCCGCCGCGCGCAGGTCGCGGAACTTGATGGGCAGGAGGTCGCCGTGCATGCGCAGCATCGGCGGCACGCCGACCGCGAGATGCACGTCCGAGCAGCCCTGCTGGGTGCCGAGCTTGAGGAACGCGTCGATGCGCGCCAAGGTGCGACCCTCCCGTTCTCCCTGAACCTTCGTTTAGCTCAGCTGTTCTTGATAATCAACAACTTGTAGCACGAATCCTGAGCCGATGCACAGCTCATCGGCCGGCGCGCCACGTGGGTGGCAGACAGGCGCCTGCCGCTTCGCAGGACGGGCTGCGGAAGGAGAGCCTTCGCGCCGGGTGAGGGAGCAGCGCCTTCAGAGAAAGCGCTCCAGCGCCATGCGGAGCTCGTCCATCGACTGGAAGCGCTTGTTCTTGTCGACCGCCATGGCCTTCATGATGAGCTCGCTCATGCCCGGCGGCAGGGAGGGGTTGAGCTCGTGCGGCGGACGCGCCTTGCCCTGCACGTGCTGGTACATCACCGACATGTGATCGCCGCGCGAGTAGGGCGGCACGCCGGTCATCATCTCGTAGAGGATCACGCCGAGCGCGTAGATGTCCGCACGCTCGTCCACCTTCTTGCCGAGGATCTGCTCGGGCGCCATGTACTTCGGCGAGCCGATCACGTAGCCGGTCTTGGTGAGCTGCGTGTCGCCCTCGCGGTGCGCGGCGGCCACGCCGAAGTCCACGATCTTGAGGAGTCCCTCCTGGTTGATGAGGACGTTCGCCGGCTTCAGGTCGCGGTGGACGATGCCGACCTGGTGGGCGACCGCCATGCCCGTCGCGATGTCGATGCCGAACTGGATCGCGCGCCTGAGCTCGAGCGGCTTCTCGTTCACGAGCTCGCTCGCCAGCGTGTGCGACGGGAAGTACTCCATCGAGATCGCGTACAACCCCTGGATGTACAGGAAGTCGTAGATGCGGATCACGTTCTTGTGCGTGATCTTGCGCGAGTAGCGCAGCTCGTGGACGAAGCGCTTCATGACTTCCTCGTCCTGAGCCACGTTGGGGTTCAGGAACTTGAGGATCAGGCGCTCGTCGACGACGGTGTCCTCCATCAGCAGCACGGTGCCGAAGGCGCCGCGGCCGATGCGGTCGATGAACTTGTAGCGGCCCTCGAGGATGTCGCCCGGTTTGAGCGTCGAGATGTCGAGCTTCGGGACCGCGTCCGGCACGCGCGCCGCATGTGCCCCATCCGACACGACCATCGTGCGCACCGACTCCGCGGGCGGCGCGAGCGGCCGGATCGTCGCGGCGGCGGCAGGCGTCGGAATCGAGCCGGGCGTCACGCTGGGTGTCGTGCCGCCGAGCACGCGCTGCTCGAGCTCCGCGATGGCCGAGAGCGCCATGCGTGCGACCGTGGGATCCGTCGTGTTCGCCTGCGCCTGCAGCTCGGCGCGGAGCTGATCCGCGCGCTTGTCGTCGGCGAGGCGCACCAGCGCCTGCATCGCCTCGATGCGGATCTCGCGCTCGGGCCGGCGCAGCATCGGCAGCAGGAGGTCCACGTGCTTGGGCTCGCCGAGCCGTCCCAGCGCGCGCACGACGATGGGCAGCGACTTCGCATTGCCCGCCTGCAGCATCTCGATCAGCCGGGGCACGGCGCGCTTGCTGCCGATCTCCGCGAGGGCATCCACGGCGCGCTCGCTGACCCACCAGTCCGGGTCGCGCGTGGCCTCGATGAGATGGTTGACGGCGCGCTCGTCCCGCGTCTGGTTGAGGATCTCGATGGCCGCGCGGCGGATGTCCTCGTCGCGGTCGCGCACGAGCTGCAGCACTGCCTCGATAACCTTCGGCCCGCCGATCTTGCCCAGCGCGTCGGCGGCGCGGCTGCGCACCCACCAGTCGCTGTCCTTCAGCGCCTCGAGCAGGTACTTCACCGAGCCCGCATTGCCGACTTCGTTGAGTACTTCCACGGCCGCGCGGCGGGCGTACTCGTTCTCGTCCTTGAGGATGTCGATCAGATAACGGACCGTGTCGGGATCGTTGGCCTTGATGACGACGTCGATCGCCTTGTTCTGAACGTCGATCTCGGGATCGCGCAGCAGCGCGCACACGCGCTCGATGTCGATCGGTCCGTCCATCCGCTGCAGCGCCGAGAGAGCGGCGCTGCGGATGAGCTTGCTCGGATCCTTGAGCTGCTCCTGCAGGGCGGTCTGGACCTCCGGGGTGTTGAAGCGCGCGAGGATGTTGATGATGTGCACGCGCGCGATCGGGTCCTTGCCGTGCAGGCGCCCGATGAGCTCGGGGAGACTCGAATGGTCGACGATCTCACCGATGATGCGGAAGATCGCCGCCTTCTCGTTGGGTTCCTGCGCGTAGGCCGCGTTGAGCAGCTCGCGCACGCCGAAACGCTGCTTGTGCGCGGCGATGATCTCGAGCACGGCGGGCTTCGAGATGCCGGGCGTGTTGAGCGCTTCGAGCAGCAGGTGAGGCGGGAAGTTGCGGCTGCTCGAGAGCGCCCACGAGATGCCCGCGATGACGCGCGGGCTGCCCTCGACGAGGCCTCTCACGAAGAGCGGAAAAGTCTTCTGGCTGACCAGGGACGTGAGCACGTCGACGAACGCGACCGTGGCGTTCTTGTCCGCCTCGGGCAGCGCCGCGAAGATCGCTTCGAGCGCTCCTGCACCCAGGTCCTTGAGCTTGGCGATGGCCTTCTGCGTCGCCGGGCTGGACGGATCCGCCGAAGATCGGATCTCGGTGACCAGCCGATCGGCACGCAAACTGGTGAAAAAGCTCATTCAGCGCTACCGCCGCCCCTGTCCCCCGTGCAGGCCGAGGAGCATCGTGGGCGTCGTCGCTGCTGCGGGTCACCCGGCTCCCTGGCCGCCATGTCTCATCGCGCCGGCAAGTGTCAAGGTGCGCAAGGCCGGCGCCTCGGCCGATTATGCCATATGGCCGAGCCTCGTCCGTGTACGGGGCTCCCGCAAGCCCCGCCATGCGCCCTGCGTCACAACCGACTACAATCTCGCACCCTTTTCCGGCCCGAATTCCCGCTGATGACCGAATCCGCCATTCGCGCTGCCCTGGAGAGCTACGTCGATCCGTACCTGGGCGAGTCGCTCGGGGCTGCCCGCGCCGTGCGCGAAGTGACGCCGAGCGGTGCGGGGTTCGCCGCGCGGATCTGTCTCGGCTTTCCCGTCGGCGGCTACGAGGCGGAGCTCGGCGCCGCGCTGCGCGAGCACGTCGCGGCGGCGGGGATCACGGCTCCGCTCGAGCTGCGGATCGAATCCGAGATCCTGGCTCATCAGGTTCAGCGCCATCTCAAGCCGCTCGAGAAGATCAAGAACATCGTGGCCGTCGCCTCGGGCAAGGGCGGTGTGGGGAAGTCCACCGTCGCCGTGAATCTGGCGCTCGCCTGGGCCGCGCAGGGGGCGCGCGTCGGGATTCTGGACGCCGATATCTACGGACCCAGTCAGCCGCTGATGCTGGGACTCGAAGGCGAGCGCCCGAGCTCGCCCGACGGCAAGCATCTGCGGCCGCTCGAGGCCCACGGAGTCGTGGCGATGTCGATCGGCTTCCTGATCGATCCCGGTCAGCCCATGGTCTGGCGCGGTCCGATGGTGACTCAGGCGCTGACGCAGCTCCTCGCCGACACCGAGTGGGGCGAGCTCGACTACCTCGTCGTCGACATGCCGCCGGGCACCGGTGACATCCAGCTCACGCTCTCGCAGCGCGTGCCGGTCGCCGGCGCAGTGATCGTCACGACGCCTCAGGACATCGCGCTCGCCGACGCGGTGAAGGGCCTCAAGATGTTCGAGAAGGTCGCGGTGCCGGTGCTCGGCATCGTCGAGAACATGAGCGTGTACGTCTGCTTGAACTGCGGTCACACCGAGCACGTGTTCGGCGCCGGCGGGGGCGCGCGGATGGCGGAGGTGCACCGTGTGAAGCTGCTCGGCGAGCTGCCGCTCGATGCGCGCATCCGCGAAGAGACGGACAGCGGTCGCCCGACCGTCGTCGCGGAGCCCGACTCGCCGCGCGCCCGTGCGTACTTCGAGATGGCACGGCGGACGGCGGCTGCGCTGGCACTTCGCGCGCGCGACCGCAGCAGCGTGTTTCCGAAGATCATCGTCGAGGAGAGCTGAGCATCGCGAGCGCCGCCGACTGACCGCGCAGCATCGGAACGGAGTGCTGCGGCGGCCGGCGGGCGGCGTGCACCACAGGGGGGCTGAAGCGCATGAGCATCAAGTCCGACAACTGGATCCGGCGGATGGCAGCCGAGCACGGCATGATCGATCCGTTCGAGCCGGACCAGGTGCGGCAGATCGGGGATCGCCGGATCGTCTCGTACGGCACGTCGAGCTACGGCTACGACGTGCGCTGCGCGAACGAGTTCAAGATCTTCACGAACATCAACTCGACGATCGTCGATCCCAAGCGCTTCGACGAGAAGAGCTTCGTCGACTTCACGGGAGACGTCTGCATCATCCCGCCGAACTCCTTCGCGCTCGCGCGGACCGTGGAGTACTTCCGCATCCCGCGCAACGTGCTCGTGATCTGCCTCGGAAAGTCGACGTACGCGCGCTGCGGAATCATCGTGAACGTGACGCCGCTCGAGCCGGAGTGGGAAGGGCACGTGACGCTCGAGTTCTCGAACACCACGCCGCTGCCCGCGAAGATCTACGCAAACGAGGGCGTCGCGCAGATGCTGTTCTTCGAGTCCGACGAGGTGTGCGCGACGTCGTATCGCGACCGCGGCGGAAAGTACATGGGACAGCGCGGCGTCACGCTGCCCAAGACCTGAGGATCCGCCGCCGCGCGTTCAGTTCCGCGCGGTGGATGCCGCCGCGCTCCTCTCGAGCGCACGGAGGGTCATGGTGAACTCGACCTTCCCGCGGCGGCGCTGCTCGGCGCGCACGGGCAGGTAGCCGAGCTCGGGATCGATCCAGAAGCGCGTGACGCGGCTCGAGCCCTCGCGGTGGCTGCTGTAGATGACCGTCTCGTGGGTGCCGAGCGGCGTCTTCAGAGTCTCGGTGCCCTCGCGCGTGTAGATGTACTCCTTGATCTCGCCGTCGTCGACGAGCCGGAAACTGGACGGCGAGCTGCCCGACTGCAGCGCGCTCATGAGCGCGATCTGAACGGACAGCGCGTCGAGAGTGCCGGGCTCGAGCGGCAGATCGACGGGCTTTTCCTCGGACACGCCCGTGATCCGTCCCGCGTTCCAGTCGAATTCGAGCTCGACGTCGCGCTCCGTGCTCCTGGTGCCGTCGTCGGCCGAGTAGCGCCGCGGCACGACGCGGCCGTCCACGAGATCGAAGGTACTCGTCTGCGTGATGGTGCCGGGCAGGGCGATGCGGAAGATGCCGCGCGCGGCATTGCGCGAGCGGTAGGTGTAGGTGTTGCCTTCCTGCTGGACGAGCTCGAGCGTCGATGTACCGGCGCTCAGGCCGCGCCACTCGACGTTGTACGTCGCCAGGAAGGGCTGGAGCGCGGGAGCCGCTTGGCCGACCGCGGCGCCGAGGAGCGCGAGCGCCGACCACAGAAACCGTTCAATGCGTCGCGTCGCCAACGAAATCCTCCACGACGGGTTCGTCGAGCGGCCGGCCGTCGAGCCAGGGCCGTCCGTCGCGCCAAACGAGGCGACCGTCGGCGATCCACCCGATCGCCTTCGGATAGATGATGTGCTCGGTCGCCTGAACCCGCGCTGAAAGCCGGGTTTCGTCGTCGCCCGGCAGGACCGGCACTCTCGACTGCACAACGACCGGACCGCCGTCGAGTTCCTCGGTGACGTAATGCACGCTCGCGCCGTGGAACCGGTCGCCGGCTTCGAGCACGCGGCGGTGGGTGTGCAGGCCCTTGTAGAGCGGCAGCAGCGCGGGATGAATGTTGAGCATGCGCCCGTCGTAGCGCGCAACGAAATCTCCCGAGAGGATGCGCATGAATCCGGCGAGCACGACGAGGTCCGGGCGGTGACGGTCGATCTCGCGGGCGAGCGCCCGTTCGAACTGCGCGGCATCCGCGAACTCGCGGCGCGGCACGACGGCGGTCTCGATGCCGAGCTCGCGCGCGAGCGACAGGCCTCCCGCGTCGGCGCGGTCGGAGATCACCGCACGCACCTCCGCCCGGATGCGGCCTTCGCGGCACGCGCGCGCGATCGCGACCATGTTGGAGCCGCGACCCGAGATCAGGATGACGAGGGCGAGCGGCGCATCCTGCCGGCGGAAGCCGCCCGGCGTATCACTCGACGATGACGACACCGCGCGTCCCGCTGCGCACTTCGCCGATGACGGTGGCGGACTCGCCTTGCTCTCTGAGGACGCTCACCGCCTTCTCCGCATCGGTTCCACGCACGATCACGACCATGCCGATGCCGCAGTTGAACGTGCGGTACATCTCGGCAGGCTCGATGCCGCCGGTCTGCTGCAGCCAGTCGAAGATCGGATCGCGGCCCCACAGGCGGCGCTCGAGCACGACTTCGAGGCCTTTCGGAAGCACCCGCGGGATGTTGTTCGTGAGACCGCCGCCCGTGATGTGCGCGAGCCCGCGCACGGGAAGCGTGCGCATGAGATGAAGGAGCGGCTTCACGTAGATCCGTGTAGGCGCGAGCAGCCGATCGTAGATGGGACGGCCGTCCAGCATCGTACGCGAATCGACCTGCGCCAGAGCGAGGAGCCTGCGGATGAGCGAGTAGCCGTTCGAGTGCGGACCCGAGGAGGCGAGGCCGATGACGGCATCGCCCGCCTCGATGGTGGAGCCGTCGATGATCGCGTCCTTCTCCACGACACCGACGCAGAAGCCGGCGAGGTCGTAGTCCTCGTCCTGATACATGCCCGGCATTTCGGCCGTTTCACCGCCGACGAGCGCGGCGCCCGCCTGCGCGCAGCCTTCCACGATGCCGCGGATGACGGATTCGGCAACGTCGACGCGGAGTTTGCCCGTCGCGTAGTAGTCGAGGAAGAACAGCGGCTCCGCGCCCTGCACGACGACGTCGTTGACACACATCGCGACGAGATCGATGCCGATGGTGTCGTGCCGGCCGGTTTCGATCGCGAGGCGCAGCTTGGTGCCGACACCGTCGGTTCCCGAGACGAGAACGGGGTGCCGGTAGCGTCCGGGCGGCAGCTCCACCAGCGCGCCGAAGCCGCCGATGCCGCCCAGAACCTCGGGGCGCTGCGCGCGCCGCACCAGCGGCTTGATGCGTTCCACGAGCTCGTCACCGGCGTCGATGTCGACGCCGGCATCGCGATATGTGATGCCCTTCTTGTGAGTCATGCGCGGTGGTCGGCGCCGGTGTCTGTGGCCCGTGCGGGCGTGTACTATTGTACTGGAAGCCCGCCGCCGCGGCGTGTGTGAATGGACGCGCTCCGGTGCGCTCGGCCGCATCGACACGCGTACCGCCGCCCGCCGGCGACGCTCTACGGTCATCATGAGGAAAGACAGCACTCCCGGACTGCGCCGCGCGCGCGCGTGTGTCGCCGCGCTGGCCGGATTTTTCTGCCTCGTCGCAGCGTACGAGAGCGCTCTGGCGGCGCGTGTCGTCCGCGTCTACGAGGTCGAGGTGAGGAACGCCGACTCTCCGGCCGCGCTGCAGGACGCCCTGCGCCAGGTGCTCGTGCGTGCGACGGGCCGGCGCGATGCGGGCTCGGATCCGGCGCTCGCGGGCATCGTCGGCGACGCGCAGCGTTACGTCGCCTCGTTCCGCCCGGGCGCATCCGGCAACACCGTCGTCGTGTTCGACGGCGCGCGGATCGAGAGCGAGATCACTGCAGCGGGGCGCAGCGTCTGGGAAGCGGAGCGTCCATTCGTCATCGTCGTGCTGTCGCCGCCGCCGGCGCCGGCCGCGGCCGACTCCGTACGGCGCACGCTCGAGCAGGCCGCGGCGATACGTGGACTGCCGATCACTCAGGCTCCGCTTCCGTTCACCGATGAGCTCGGCGTCGAGCTGGATCGCGCTGCGCTGCTGCAGTCGGCGCGCCGCCTCGGTGGCGATGCCGTGCTCGTGGGACGCGGCGACAATGCCGCACTCAATGGTGAGTGGCAGTGGACGCTGCATACCGCATTCTCCACCGAGAGCTGGACGGGCCCGCTCGATGCAGGCGTGCACGGTGCCGCCGACGCTTTCGCGCGCGTGAACGACGGCACCATGTCGCCCGGCGAGGAGCCGGCGCTGGTGAGGATCGAGGGCGTCGCGACGCTCGCGGACTACGCCTCGGTCGTGCGTCTGCTCGACAGCCTGCCCGGCGTGAGACAGGTGAGCATGGAGGAGGCCGCCGGCAGCGTCGTGACGTTCAGGGTGCTCGCGCGCGGTGGCGCGCAGAGGGTGAGCCAGGCGCTCTCGGGCGCCTCGCAGCTCGCGCCCGCAAGCACTTCGGGTGCGCTGCTCATGTATCGGCTCAGGCAGTAGAACCAGTTCCGGGCCGGACCAGCGTGCGTCATCTGCCGAATCTCATCTGTCTCGCGCGCATCGCGCTCATCTGGCCGGTGGTGAGCGCGCTGCGCGCAGGCGATTACACGACCGCGCTGGTGCTGTTCGGGATCGCCGCAATTTCCGACGGGCTCGACGGATTCCTCGCGAAACGGTTCAACTGGGCCTCGGAGCTCGGCAAGTTCCTCGATCCCGTAGCCGACAAGCTGCTGCTGATGACGGTGTTCGTCACCGCCACCTGGCTCGGGCTCGTGCCCTGGTGGCTGACGGCGGCCGCCGTGGCGCGCGACGTGCTCATCGGGCTCGGTGCGCTCGTGTTCCGCCTCTGGTTCGGTCCGCTGCACGGCCGGCCGCGGGTGCCGAGCAAGATCAACACCGCGCTGCAGCTCGGCTATCTGCTCTGCGTGATGGTGAACGCGGCATCGGGATATCCCACCGAAGGCTGGCTCACGACGCTTGCCGTCATCACGTTCGGCACGACGGTCATCTCGGGCGCGGATTACGTGATCGCGTTCACCCGGCGCGCGTGGAACATGCCGGTCGCGCCATCCACCTCGCCGCCGGCGACGGGCGAGCGGACACGCTGATCGCACCATGCGCCAGCTTCCGCTCGGGATCCGCATCGCCGACCGTGCGGTCTTCGCCAGCTTCCATCCGGCACGCAACGTCCAGGCGTTCGAGCACGTGCGCCGACTCGCGGGAGCCGGTGCGAGCGGATTCGCCTGGCTGTGCGGGCCGCCGGGCAGCGGCAAGACTCACCTGCTGCAGGCCGCCTGTGTGCAGGCGAGCGAGACGCTGCGCGCCGGCTACTTTCCGCTCGCGGAGCTCGCGTCGCTCGGCCCGGAAGTCCTCGAGGGGCTTCCGCAGCTCGACTGTGTGTGCCTCGACGACGTCGATGCAGTCGCGAGCCGGCCCGACTGGGAACGGGCACTGTTCGGCGTATACCGCGAGGTCGAGGAGCGCGGAGGAAGGCTCCTGGCTGCGGCGCAGGCACCGCCGGCGCTCCTTCCCTGGAAGCTCGCGGACCTCGGCTCGCGCTTCGCCGCGAGCGCCGTGTTCCAGCTCCGCGAGCTCGACGAGGACGAGCAGCTCGAGGCGCTTCGGCTGCGCGCACAGGTGCGGGGTTTCGATCTGCCGGAAGACACCGCACGGTGGCTGCAGCGGCGCTTCCCGCGCGACATGCGCACGCTCTACGGCCTGCTCGATCAGCTCGACGAAGCGGCGCTCGTTGCGCAGCGGCGCCTCACGATTCCGTTCATCCGTTCCGTGCTGAGCGAGAGAGGCGGCTGAGCGCCTGCCGCTTCAGCTTCTCGTCGCTGCGAGACGCACGGCGAGCTCGGCGACGCGGCGGCCCAGCGCGTTCGCGAGTGTGCGCTCGTCGTCGCTCAGGCGCGTGGCATCCGAAGCGCCGGCTACGTGCGAGGCACCGTAAGGCGTGCCGCCCGTTCGCGTCTGATTGAGCGCTCGCTCCGTGAAGGGCAACCCCACGATGTACATGCCGTGGTGAAGGAGCGGCAGGATCATCGAGAGGAGCGTGGCTTCCTGTCCACCGTGCAGCGTCTGCGTGGACGTGAACACGCCGGCGGGCTTGCCGGCGAGAGCGCCCGAGACCCAGAGGCTCGACGTGCTGTCGAGAAAGTACTTGAGGGGCGCGGCCATGGTGCCGAAGCGCGTCGGACTTCCGAGCACCAGCCCGTCGGCCGCGGCGAGATCGTCGAGCGTTGCGTACGGCGGGCCGCTCTCCGGCACCGGTCGTGGTGCGCGTTCGTTCTCCGCGCTCACCGGCGGCACGGTGCGCAGCTTCGCAACCGCGCCGGGCACGGACTCGACGCCGCGGCAGACCTGGCGGGCGAGCTCCGCCGTCGAGCCGTTGCGCGAGTAGTAAAGGACCAGGATCTCGGCCATCGCCCCAAGTCTAGCGTCGGTCGGTGCGTGCTGCCGATCTCTCGCGGCCTGCCGGCGGCGCTGGACGCGCAGTGCAGGGCGGTACAATCAATCGCATGATCTGCCGCAAGTGTGTCGTCTCAGGCCGTGTGCAGGGCGTGAACTACCGAGCCACCGCGGCCCGGCGTGCCCGCGAGCTCGGCATCCGCGGTTACGCGCGCAATCTCCCGGACGGTACGGTGGAAGTGCTCGCCTGTGGCGAGCCGCAGGCCGTCGAGACATTCGTCGAGTGGCTGTGGATCGGCTCGTCCGCGTCGAAGGTCACGAGCGTCGACGTGAAGACCGTAACGTACGCCGAGGATCAGCTTCCCGCGGGCTTCAGCATCGGCTGACCGCTCTGCGCGAGGCCGAGGTCGTCGGCGCCGTTCCACCGCGTCCAGCGGTTGATCACCATGTCGGGATACTCGCGCCGGCCGACGCTGCCGTGGTAGCGCGCGAGCGCCTTCACCAGGTTGTTCTTCTCCTGCCTGAGGTAATGCCGCAGGATCGCGCAGCCCATGCGGATGTTGGGCCCGATGCGCGTCAGCTCGTAGCGCCGCATGCCGAGCTTCTCGGGCCAGAACGGCATCACCTGCATGAGGCCGACGGCGCCGGCCGATGAAACCGCCCAGCGATCGAAGCGGCTCTCGACTTCGATGATCGCCATCACGAGCCCGGGAGGCAGGCGCTGCTCGCCCGGACGGTGCGCCTCGCAGAAGACGGTCTTCAGGATCTCGAGCCGCTCGCTCTCGTCGCGCACGAGCCGACGCAGCCGCGGCTCCATCATCTTGTACCAGACGGCGGATTCGTAGTGATCCGTGAAGCACTCGGCCTGTGCGATCGCTTCCCGGATGACCGCTTCCAGCTCCGGATCCTGCTGCGCGGCAGAGGTAGCCCGCGCGGGCGCTGCAAGGATGAGGGCGAGCAGCAGCGCCTCAGCGACCCAGACGGGAGCGGATGAAGCCCAGCGCGTCATCGAGCGGAAATTCCTCGTTCTCGCTGGCACGGCGATGCCTGTACTCGAGTCTGCCCTTGTCGAGGCCGCGCTCCGCCACCACCACGCGGTGCGGAATGCCGAGGAGCTCCGCGTCGGCGAACTTGACGCCCGGGCGTGCGTCCCGATCGTCATAGAGCACCTCGATTCCGGCACCCGTCAGCTCGGCATACAGCCGCTCCGCAGTCTCGCGGACGCGGTACGACTTGTGCAGATTGAGCGGCACCAGCACCACCTGGAAGGGAGCGATGGGCTCCGGCCAGATGATGCCGCGCTCATCGTGGTTCTGCTCGATGGCCGCCGCTACGACACGCGTCACACCGATGCCGTAGCACCCCATCCAGGGGACGACGCTCTGGCCGTTCTCGTCCAGCACCGTGGCGTTCAGCGCCTCGGCGTACAGCCGGCCGAGCTGGAAGATGTGGCCGACCTCGATACCGCGCTTGATGCGCAGGCGGCCGCGACCCGAGGGGCTCGGATCGCCCTCGACGACGTTGCGGATGTCCACCGCCTCACCGGGCGCGACATCGCGCTCCCAGTTCACGCCCGTCAGGTGAACGTCGCGCTCGTTCGCACCACAGACGAAGTCGGCGAGATGCAGTGCGGCGTGATCGACGTACACCGGACACTTGAGGCCGATGGGTCCGAGGAAGCCCGGCTCGCAACCCGTCACCTCGAGCACTCGCTCGGCGCTCGCCATGCGCAGCGGCTCGGCAACGAGCGGCAGCTTCTGCGCCTTCACCGCGTTGAGCTCGTGGTCGCCGCGCACGATGAGCGCGACGAGCCCGCCGTCGCGTCCCTCGACCATGAGCGTCTTGATGCAACGCGAGGGCTCGACGCCGAGAAAGCGGCTGAGCTCCTCGATCGTGCGCACGCCAGGAGTCGCCACGCGCTGAAGCGGCGCGCTCGGCGCAGGGCGGGGACCCTCGGGGGGCAGGGCAACCGCGACTTCGAGATTGGCCGCGTAATCGTCCTCGTCGGAGAACGCGATGGCGTCCTCGCCCGAGTCGGCGAGCACGTGGAACTCCTGCGAAGCCGTTCCGCCGATCGCACCCGTATCGGCCTGCACCGCGCGGAAGTCGAGCTGCATGCGCGTGAAGATGCGCGTGTACGCCTCGTACATCGCCTGATAGCCCTCGCGCAGCGACTCCTGGGTCATGTGGAACGAATACGCGTCCTTCATCAGGAACTCGCGCGCGCGCATGACGCCGAAGCGGGGACGCACTTCGTCGCGGAACTTGGTCTGGATCTGATAGAAGTTCACCGGGAGCTGCCGGTAGCTCTTGAGCTCGCGGCGCGCGATGTCGGTGATCACTTCCTCGTGCGTGGGGCCGACGCAGAAGTCGCGCTGATGACGGTCCTTGATGCGCAGCAGCTCGGGGCCCATCTTCTGCCAGCGTCCCGACTCCTGCCACAGCTCGGCCGGCTGGATCGAGGGCATCAGCAGCTCGAGTGCGCCGGCACGGTTCATCTCCTCGCGGATGATGTTCTCGACCTTCTTCAGCGTGCGCAGGCCGATCGGCATCCACGTGTACAGACCCGAGGCGAGACGGCGGATCAGACCCGCCCGCAGCATCAGCTGATGACTGACGACCTCCGCCTCGGCGGGGATCTCCTTGAGGGTGTTGATCGGGTATTGGGAAAGCCGCATCGGCGTCGACACTTTCTTCGTTGCCAAGGCCGCGCATCATACCGGGCGGCACCGTTGTCCGCAGGGGTGCGCCGGCCCTATCATGCGCCGCTCAGCTTGACCGCATTCCCGGCGAGGCCCCCTTGTCGATGGAGCTCCAGACCGCTGCGCCACGCCCCCGGCGCAGGGGCATCTACCTGCTGCCGAATCTGCTCACGACCGGCTGCCTGTTCTCGGGCTTCTACGCGATCGTGGCCGCGATCGACGGCAACTTCGAGCGCGCCGGCATGGCGGTGTTCGTGGCCATGATCTTCGACGGGCTCGACGGACGGATCGCGCGCCTCACCAGCACCGAGAGCAATTTCGGCAAGGAGTACGACAGCCTCGCCGACATGGTTTCCTTCGGCCTGGCCCCCGCGATCGTCACGTACCAGTGGGGCGTGGAGCGGATCCTGTACTACGGCGAGGGCTGGCGGCGCTTCGGCTGGCTCGCCTGCTTCTTCTACGCCGTCGCGGCCGCGCTGCGGCTCGCGCGCTTCAACGCGAGGGCCGCCACGGCTGACAAGCGCTACTTCGAGGGACTGCCGAGTCCTTCTGCCGCCGCGATCGTGGCGGCCTTCGTGTGGTTCTCGAGCGTGTGGCGTGAGCCGGGCCTGTCCGGTCTCATCGCGGCGTTCCTCGTCACGGCCATGGCCGGCGCGCTCATGGTGAGCAGCTTCAGCTATCCGAGCTTCAAGCAGTTCGATCTGGACCGGCGGATCCGCTTCGCATATCTCCTCATCGTGCCGCTCTTCTTCGTGCTCATCGCGATCGATCCGCCCACGATGCTGCTGTCGATGTTCGCCACCTATGCGCTGTCGGCACCGGTTCTCTGGATCGGACGGCGCATCCGGCGCGCCTTCCGACGGCCGACACCTGCGGGATGAACGCGGTGAACGCAAGGCGAAGGATCGCCTGCCTGCAGGCACTGGGTATCGACGTCTGGGTGCGGCGCCGGCCCCTGGCGGCTGCGGAAGCGCAGTCCCTCGAGGAAGCCGCGGCGGCCCCGCTCGAAGTCCCGCCTGCCACGCAGTTCGAGCCCGCTTCTGTCTCCCTCGTCGAGCCTCGAGCTATCGAACCCGTGCTCCTTGCCCCCGCTGCGACCCCGGTACCGGATGCCGAGGAGCAGGCGGCGCTCTGGCAGGCTCTGGAAGCGGAAGTTGCGAAGTGCACCAGGTGCGGTCTGCATGCGACGCGCACGCAGACCGTGTTCGGGGTGGGCGACCGGCGGGCCCGCTGGCTGGTGATCGGCGAGGCTCCGGGGGCCGAAGAGGACCGTCGGGGCGAGCCCTTCGTGGGCCGCGCCGGCCAGCTCCTCGATGCGATGCTCCGTGCCATCGGCCTTGCGCGCGGCGCGGACGTCTACGTGGCGAACATCCTCAAGTGCCGGCCGCCGAACAATCGCGATCCGAGGCCGGACGAGGTCTCCTGCTGCCTGCCGTATCTCGCCCGCCAGATCGCCCTGATCCAGCCGCGGATCATTCTCGCCGTCGGCCGTATCGCGGCTCAGAACCTGCTGGCGACGGATGCGCCGCTCAGCCGGCTGCGCGGCAGGGTCCATCGCTTCGGAACGCTGAACACGCCCGTCGTAGTGACGTATCATCCTGCCTATCTCCTGCGCTCGCCGGCGGAGAAGCGCAGGGCGTGGGAGGACCTGAAATTCGCACGCAGCGTATTCAGCGAGCTCGCCTCCTGAGGAAACGCCGCGCCTGAGGTGATCGATGGCGACTGCTCCCGAGCTGGCTGCCGCTCCCGAGATCGCGATCCGGCCGATGACCGAGCACGACGTGCCGGCGGTGGTCGCGATCGAGCGCGCGTCTTACCAGTTCCCGTGGAGCGAAGGCATCTTCCGGGACTGCCTGCGCGTCGGCTACGTGTGTCGGGTGGTGACGGTCGGTGACGAGGTGATCGGTTACGGTGTCATGAGCACGGGCGCAGGCGAAGCCCACATCCTCAATCTCTGCGTGAGCAGCGCGTACCGGTGCCAGGGCATCGGCCGGCGCCTGCTCGACTATCTGCTCGACCGCGGCGCCGCGATGGGCATGACCGAAGCCTTCCTCGAGGTGCGCCCGTCGAACACGGCCGCCATCCGCCTGTACCAGTCCATGGGCTTCGAACAGGTGGGCGTGCGGCGCGGCTACTACCAGGCGACCGTCGGTCGCGAAGACGCCGCCGTACTCAAGCTCTCCCTGCGCGGGCGCCGTTCCCGCGAATCCTGACGACATTCTTTATCGCATGACCGATTTCGCTGACGAAATTCGCCGGCGGCGCACGTTCGCCATCATCTCGCACCCCGACGCGGGCAAGACCACGCTCACGGAGAAGCTCCTGCTCTTCGGCGGAGCGATCCAGATGGCGGGCACCGTGAAGGGCCGCAAGGCCGCGCGGCACGCCACGTCGGACTGGATGCGCCTCGAGCAGCAGCGCGGGATCTCCGTGACCTCGTCGGTCATGCAGTTTCCCTACCGCGGCTACATCGTGAACCTGCTCGATACGCCGGGGCACGAGGACTTCTCCGAGGATACGTACCGCACGCTGACCGCGGTCGACTCCGCGCTCATGGTCATCGACTGCGCGAAGGGCGTGGAGGAACGCACCATCAAGCTGATGGAGGTCTGCCGGCTGCGCGACACGCCGATCATGACGTTCATCAACAAGCTCGATCGAGAGGGCCGTCCTCCCATCGAGCTCCTGGACGAGATCGAGAAGGTGCTGCGCATCGTCACCGCGCCGGTGACCTGGCCGATCGGCATGGGCCGTGATCTCAAGGGGATCTATCACCTGCTCGAGGACCGGATCTACGTCTACGCGTCGGGCGAAGGCGGGCGCGTCGGCGAGAACCGCACGATCGACGGGCTCGAGAGCGAGGCGGCGCGCGAGTTCCTCGGCGACAGAGCCGAGTCCTTCGCGGAGGAGATCGAGCTCGTCAAGGGCGCGACGCATCCCTTCGACGTGGAGGAGTACCGTCGCGGCCGTCTCACGCCGGTGTTCTTCGGCTCGGCGATCAACAACTTCGGCGTCGAGGAGCTCCTCTCCGCATTCGTGACACACGCGCCGGAGCCTCTGCCGCGTGCGGCGAGAGAGCGCACGGTCGATCCCTTCGAGCCGAAGCTCACCGGTTTCGTCTTCAAGATCCAGGCGAACATGGACCCGGCGCACCGCGACCGGATCGCCTTTCTTCGCCTGTGTTCGGGCAGGTACACGCGCGGCATGCGTCTCTTCCACACGCGCATCGGCAAGGAGGTGCGCGTGGCGGATGCGCTCACGTTCATGGCCGCCGACCGCGCGCATGCGGAAGAAGCCTATGCGGGCGACATCATCGGACTGCACAACCACGGCACCATAAACATCGGCGATACGTTCACCGAAGGAGAGCGGCTGTCGTTCACGGGCATTCCGAACTTCGCGCCCGAGATCTTCCGCCGCGCGGTGCTCAGGGATCCGCTGCGCGCGAAGGCGCTCGCGAAGGGGCTCGCGCAGCTCTGCGAGGAGGGCGCCACGCAGCTCTTCAAGCCGCTGCGCAACAACGATCTCATCCTCGGTGCCGTAGGTCAGCTCCAGTTCGAGGTGGTCGCGTTCCGGCTGCAGGACGAGTACGGCGTGCAGTGCGTGTTCGAGCCCGTCGGCGTGCACACGGCGCGCTGGATCGACGGGGCCGATCCGCGCAAGCTCGAGGAATTCCGGAGCAGGGCGCACGAGCATCTCGCGCTCGATCACGCCGGCGCGCTCGTCTATCTCGCGCCCTCGCGTGTGAATCTGGAGCTCACCATGGAGCGGTGGCCCGACATCCGCTTCCTCGAGACGCGCGAGCACGGCTGATCCGCGACCCGGACCGGGAACGGTCCCGTTCGCACGACGGTGCGGAGCGCGGGACGGGGAGACTGTACACTCTCGCGCATGGTCCGTGGACATCAGGCCCATCCGTGCGCTCCGTTCTGAGAACCCGTCCCGTCACCTCGTGGGCCCTCTACGACTGGGCCAACTCGGCGTTCGCGACCACCGTGATGGCCGGGTTCTTCCCGATCTACTTCAAGCAGTTCTGGAACGCCGGCGTGCCGGCAACGGAAAGCACGTTCCGGCTCGGGGTTGCGAACGGCATCGCGAGCCTGGTCGTGGCGCTGCTCGCGCCGCTCGTCGGCGCCATCGCGGACAAGTGCGGCGCGCGCGTACGCCTCCTCGCGCTCTTCACCGTGCTCGGTGCCGCGATGACCGCGGGGCTGTATCTGGTGGGGCAGGGTGAGTGGCTCGCCGCATCGCTCCTCTATGTCGCCGCTTCGCTCGGCTTCTGGGGCGGCAATCAGTTCTACGACTCGCTCCTCACCGACGTCGCCGAGGAGCGCGACTACGATCTCGTCTCGGGATACGGCTACGGGCTCGGCTATCTCGGGGGCGGACTGCTCTTCGCGGCGAACGTCGTCATGGTCACGCAGCCGCAGCTCTTCGGCATCGCCGATGCGAGCACGGCCGTGCGCATTTCCTTCGTCACCGTCGGCGTGTGGTGGCTCGTGTTCACGGTGCCGCTCCTGCTCTTCGTGCACGAGCGACGCATCGAGCGCCCGCTGCCGTTCGCGGAAGCCGTGCGCGCCGGAGGGCGCGAGCTCATCGACACGATACGGCACGTCCGCGGCGAGCGCACGCTCCTCTGGTTCCTGCTCGCGTACTGGTTCTACATCGACGGCGTGAACACCATCATGAAGATGGCCGTCGACTACGGCCTCGCGATCGGTCTCGAGCAGGCGAGCCTCATCCTGGCGCTGCTCATCGTGCAGTTCATCGGCTTCCCGGCGGCGATCGCGTTCGGCTGGCTCGGTAAGCGCACCGGACCGCGTACGGGAATATTCATCGCCATCGCCGTGTACGCCGGAGCGGCGGCCTATGCCTACTTCCTCGACACGGAGACCGAGTTCTTCATGCTGGCCGTCGTGATCGGGCTGGTGCAGGGCGGCATCCAGTCGCTGTCCCGTTCGCTGTACGGGCGCCTCGTGCCGGCCGGTAAGGCCGGCGAGTTCTTCGGCTTCTACAACATGATGGGCAAGGCGGCGGCGATTCTGGGGCCGCTCCTCACGGGTACCGTGGCGCTCGCGACGGGCGATTCGCGTCTCGCCATCGTCTCGATCGTGCTGCTGTTCGCCATCGGCGCACTGTTCCTCAGCCGCGTCCAGCCGGATGCCGGCGCCGAACGGGCGGCCGGCGCTCACCAGCGCGCCGGATCGAGTCCGTAGAACTTCTGCAGCTCGACGTAGAGCCGGGGATGGCGCTGCTCCATCTCGGCGGGCAGCTCGAAGAAGGTTTCCGTCGCAACGGCGAAGAACTCCGCGGGGTCCTCGGCGCCGTAGGGGTCGATCAGCGTGTCCTCGCCGCGCTCGACGGCGGAGCAGAGCGCTTCGTATTCGCGCTCGAGCACGGCGTGCCATTCCTCGAGCGCGCGCAGCCGCGAGCTCGCGTCGCTCAGCGCGTTCCCGACGGTGTGGTCGAGATAGTGCGCGAACTCGTGCAGCACCACGTTGTACGCGTCGCCCGGCGCGCTGCTCTCGCAGACGTCGCGCCACGACAGCACGATGCGATCGGTGTCGAAGGTCTGACCCGAGAGCACGCGCGTTCCTTCCGTGACGACGCCGGCCTCGTCCTCCTCGGATTCCTCGACGACGAACTCGTCGGGATAGACCAGCACGCTCGCGAGCGAGGCATACACGCCGGGATCGCGCCGTGCGATCAGCACGCAGGCCTGCCAGGCGATCACGAGGCGCATCTCGTCGGTCACCTCGAGCCCGCCGCAGCCGACGAAGCGCACGTCCTCTAGGAACGCGCGCACCTTCGGTTCCATCTCGCGCCGCAGCTCCTCCGGCATGCGGCGATAGAGCGGAACACGCTCCGCGAGCAGCTCGCGCCACTCGGGCGGAAGAGGCTCGCGCAGCAGGGCCGCGCGGCGCCGGGCACGCAGGAAGCTGCGCAGCCACAGCACGCCGAGCACGACCACAACGGCGCCTGCGACCAGCGCCACGCGCAATTCGATCTCGTTCACCGTACCTTCAACCGCGCGACGTCGCGCTCGAACGCCGTCACTTTCATTTCGTATTCGTTCCCGGCCGTGCCACCGTAGCGCAGCTCGGCGTAGCGCTCGAGCAGGGGCCGTGTGCGTGCTCCGAGCTCCGGGTTCGCCGCACAGAGCGCCTCGGCGTAGGCGAGCGGCCCCTGGTGAGGCGCGCGCGGTGCTCCCGCACGGGCGAGTCTGGCGCAGAGCCGCGCATAGGCGCGTGCGAGACGATCGACCGGTGCAGGCGCGGGCGAGCGGCCGAGCCTCCAGCCGATCCAGAGCACCCATGCGGTGAGGCCGCCGGCCAGGAGCCATCCGAGCGGCCGCCAGTCAGTGGCTTCGATCCCCAGACGCCCGAGCAGATCGAGCTGTGTCCGGAAATCGAATCCGATGACCCGCGTATTCCACCACGCATTGACCGCGTCCCAGGACTGCGACACGCGTGCGAGCCACGGCGTCCTGCGGATGATCCTCGCAGGCGCGGATCCCGTCTCGAGGAGGTCGATGATTCCACGCCGCAGCCGGTCCGGCGCGACGACCGCCGTCGGATCGACGCGCGTCCAGCCGCGCCCTTCGAGCCACACTTCGCTCCATGCGTGGGCATCCGCCTGGCGGACGATGTAGTAGCCGCCGACGGGATTCCATTCGCCGCCGAGATAACCCGTGACGACGCGTGCGGGAACACCGGCCGCGCGCATCAATGTCACGAAGGCGGACGCGTAGTGGCCACAGAAGCCCTGGCGCGTGTTGAACAGGAAGTCGTCGACGGAATCGAAGTCGAGTCGCGGCGGCGTGAGCGTGTACTCGAAGCCGCCGGTGCGGAAGAGCGTCAGCACCGCCTCGACGTACGCCTCGTCGCTGCCGGCGCGCTCACGGAGACTCCGGGCGAGCGCCAGCGTACGCGGATTGCGATTCGGCGGCAGGGCAGTGCTCGCCCGGCGGGCGAGCGTCGACAGTGGACCGAGCGCACGCGTGCGGGTGTGCGACACCGCTTCGTATGTCGTCGGCTCGAAGACCGGCGCGGCGGAGACGAGCTGCCGATCCGGCGTGATGCGCACTCTTGCCGGTCCCTGCGGAGGCTCCTTCACCGTGTCGAGCACGAACCACCAGTAGTTGAAATGCGGTTCGAGCGAGATGCGGTAGCGATAGGCGGGACCCTCGAACTCGAGCGGCGTTTCGACGAAGTTCACGAAGCGCCGGCGCCGCCAGGTGTAGCCGTCGAAGTCGTAGAGCACGGGGCCGCGCCAGTAGCGCTCCTCGGGAGGCGGAGGATCGCCCTCGAACCAGACGCGGAACGCCGGATCGCTCGACTCGGAGAGCTGCGTGATGCTCCCGGGGCTCATGGTGTCGCTGAGCCCGGTGACCGCTTCGTCCTGACGCGGCAGTGCCCAGAACGCGCCGGGGAGGCGCGGGAAGGTGACGAAGAGCAGGAGTGCCAGGGGCAGCGCGTACAGCAGACACCGTCCGGCGAGCGCGATCGCCGCACGGTCGTCGAGACCTTGCTTCGGGTGGGCAGTGACCGCGAGCGCGGTACAGCACAGCCAGACGTGCAGCAGATAGAGCGGCGCGCGCAGGAGCGACTGACGGTCGAGACAGGCGGCGAGCAGCAGAAAGAGCGCGGCCCCGATCACGATGAATCGATCCCGCCGGCGATGCGTCTCGAGCGTCTTCACCGCGCCCATCACGACGAGGAGCGCCGAGCCGGCAGCGAGCCCGTTGAGCGTCCGGAAAGTCGCCAGCACGGCGATGAGCAGCGCGATCGCGAGTGCCGCGCGCTGGTACTTTCCGGGGAGCTGCAGCGGTCGGCACGCGGCGGCGTACCGCCAGGCGCAGGCACCGAGAGCGACGACGCTCGCCCAGAGCGGCACGCGGTCCACGTGCAGGAGCGCGCCGGCGGCGAATGCGGCACACATCCACGCGACGGGACGCGACGCGTTCGACTCAGGCGCTCGCGGCGTCATGGGCCGTGGTTCCCCCGGAGTCGTGGCAGGCGAGAGCGGTCAGACAGCGGTGGCGGTGCTGCGGACCGCGTCCGGGCTCGATCGTGGTTCCGGGCAGCTCGAGTCCGTAGCTCTCACCGTGCGCCTCGGCTTCGACGACCCAGCGTGCGAGCTGCTCGAGGCGTGCCTCTGCATCGAGCCCCGCGAGGCTGTCGAAGCTGAAGATGCGGATCTCCGAGCCGCCGGATCCGTATTCCTTCACGAGCAGCGGCGCACCGCGCGCATAGGCCTTCCAGGCGACCCGCCGCGGCGAGTCGCCGTCGCGGAACTCGCGCAGGCCGAGCCATTCTTCCGCGCCTGGGCCGGATCGCAGCAGTCTCCCGCTGCGATTCGCGCCTTCGGACGGCATCGGGCGTGTGCCTCGCGGGCGCGGATATACGACGAGCTCGATCGGTGTGTGAATCCAGGTCCAGGCACGGAAGAGCCCGAAGGGATGCGTGGTGGAGAGCTCGAGCCGCTCGAGGCGCAGGACGCCGCGGCGGCTCGTGGGCATCTCGATCTCGACGTGCGCGGTTCCCAGCGCCGGCACGTCGGTTTCTTCCGCACGCTCGCGAGAGGGTCCTGCCGAGATGCAGAGGCGCGCCGCACCTGAAGGATTGCCGAGCGAAATGCGCAGCGTTCCCGGACGGCCCGCGAAGGTGGGCATCGTGCCGACCCCGAGCACGTCGATGCCGAGCAGATTGCGATGGCACTGGTGCAGCGTCACGAGCGCGAATCCGCCGAGCAGAAAGGTCATGAAGAGAGCGAGGCTGTTCGCGTAGTTGAGCCCCGCGATCAGCATGGCGAAGAGAAGGAGCGCGAAGCCGAGCCCGGCGCGCGTCGGCAGCACGTAGAGCCTGCGGCGTGTCAGCGTGACGGGAAGGACGTCCGGTCCCTGCCTGCGCAGGGCCCATCTCGCGGCACGCTCGCGCAGGTGGAGTCGCATGACGCCTAGAGTGGCACCGGTACCGCCTTCAGGATCTCGTCGGCGACGGCGTGTCCGCTCGCGTCGGCGGCATCGCGCCGCTCGAGACGGTGAGCCACGACCGAGGGGAAGACCGCCTGCACGTCCTCGGGCAGCACGGCACTGCGGCCCTGGAGATGGGCCCATGCCTGCGCCGCACGGATGAGGCCCTGAGCCGCGCGCGGCGAGAGCCCGAGCCGCAGATCGGTGCGCGTCCGAGTGCGTTCGGTCAGCGCCTGGACGTAGTCGAGCAGCGCGTCCGAGACGTGCACTTCACGCACCGCACGCTGGATGTCGACGATCGCTTCGGGCCCGAGGACGGGAGGGAGCCGTGCGAGCAGCTCGCGCCGCTCGCCGTTGCGCAGGAGCTCGCGCTCGTGCACGGCGTCGGGGTAGCCGAGCGTCACGCGCATCAGGAAACGATCGAGCTGCGATTCCGGCAGCGGAAAGGTGCCGATCTGCTCGTGCGGGTTCTGCGTGGCGATGACGAAGAACGGCTCCGGGAGGCGGTAGGTCGTCCCGTCCGCGCTGACCTGGCGCTCCTCCATCGCCTCGAGCAGCGCGCTCTGCGTGCGCGGGCTCGCGCGGTTGACTTCGTCCGCGAGGAGCAGCTGCGTGAAGACCGGTCCCTTGCGGAAGTGGAACTGCTGCGTGGCGCGATCGAACACCGAGACGCCGATGATGTCCGCGGGCAGCAGATCGCTCGTGAACTGCACGCGCTGCCAGGCGAGTCCCAGGACGTGAGCGAGCGCGTGTGCCAGCGTGGTCTTGCCGACACCCGGCACGTCCTCGATGAGCAGGTGCCCGCGCGCCAGCAGGCAGGCGAGGCACAGCCGGATCTGCTCCGGCTTTCCGAGGATGATCCGCTCCAGAGTCTCGATGGCGCGCGGCAGCGGCTGAACGGCGTCCATCACGATCCGAGCATCGCGCGCACGCGTTCGAGATGAGTCTCGAGGCCGGCGACGGTGCGCTCGAGCTCCGCGGCGCGCTCGCGCTCCTGCGCGACGACCGCCTCGGGCGCGTTGCGAACGAAGTTCTCGTTCGCGAGCTTCGCGCGCGACTTCTCGAGATCCTGCCGGGCCTTCGCGATCCGCTTGCCGAGCCGCTCGACTTCCGCCGCGGCGTCGATGAGCCCCGCCATGGGCACGAGGATCGTGAGCTCACCGAGCAGTGCGGTGGCCGACTGAGGCACCGGATCCTGCGGTCCGAGCACCGTGATGCTCTCGAGCCCGGCGAGCCGCTCGAGCCAGGTACGGTGCCGATCGAGAAGCTCCAGGTCCTGAGCGGATGCGTCCTTCAGCAGCACCGGCAGCCGGCGCGTCGGGCTGATGTCCATCTCGCCGCGGATCTGGCGCACCGCGAGGATGAAGCTCTGAATCCACGCCACCTCGCGCTCGGCGGCTTCGTCGAGCGGATACTCGTCCGGCCTGGGATAGGGCTCGAGCATGACGCTCGGCCCCTTGCGGCCCGCGAGCGGGGCGATGCGCTGCCAGATCTCCTCCGTGATGAACGGCATCAGCGGATGCAGCGCGCGCTGCAGCGCTTCGGTGATGCCGAGCAGGGTGCGAAGCGTGCCGCGCTTCGCGGCGGGAGATGCCGCATCCGACTGCAGCACGGGCTTCGTCAGCTCGAGGTACCAGTCGCAGAACTCGTACCAGGTGAACTCGTACAGGGCGCTCGCAACGTAGTCGAACCGGTACTCGCGCATCGCGGACTCGACCGTGCTCAGCATGCGGCCGAACCGGGAGCGGATCCAGCGGTCGGCGACGGACAGCTCGACGTCGCCTTCGCCGTCCACCTTCGCGTTCTCGCTCGTCAGCGTGACGAAGCGCGCCGCGTTCCAGAGCTTGTTGCAGAAGTTCCGGTATCCCGCCACGCGCCCGAGATCGAAGCGGATGTCGCGGCTCGGCGTGGCGAGCGCCGCGAACGTGAAGCGCAGCGCGTCCGTGCCGTGCGCCGCGATGCCCTGCGGGAACTGCCTGCGCGTGGCCTTCTCGATCGCAGGCTTGAGGTGCGGCTGCATGAGGCCCGTCGTGCGCTTGGCCACCAGGGACTCGAGATCGATGCCGTCGACGATGTCGAGCGGGTCGATCACGTTGCCCTTGGACTTCGACATCTTGTCGCCGTGCTCGTCGCGGATGAGGCCCGTGATGTACACGTCGCGGAACGGCACGTCGCCCATGAACTTGAGGCCCATCATCATCATCCGGGCGACCCAGAAGAAGATGATGTCGAAGCCGGTGACGAGCACCGTGGTCGGGTAGTAGCGCGCGAGCTCGGGCGTGCGGTCCGGCCAGCCGAGCGTGGAGAAGGGCCACAGCGCCGAGGAGAACCACGTGTCGAGCACGTCCTCGTCCTGGCGCAGCGCGACGTCCGCGCCGAGCCCGTGCTTTTCGCGCACTTCGGCTTCCGAGCGGCCGACGTAGACGTTGCCCTGAGCGTCGTACCACGCCGGAATGCGGTGACCCCACCAGAGCTGACGGCTCACGCACCAGTCGCGGATGTTGCGCATCCATTCGAAGTAGGTCTTCGACCAGTTCTCGGGAACGAAGCGGGTGCGGCCGTCCTCGACCGCGCGGATCGCTTCCTCGGCGAGCGGACCCACCTTCACGTACCACTGGTCGGTCAGATAAGGCTCGAGGACCGCGCCGCTGCGGTCGCCGCGCGGCACGGCATGACGATGCTTCTCCACCTTCTCGAGGAGACCTGCGGCCTCGAGCTCTTCGATCACGCGCTTGCGCGCCTCGAAGCGATCGAGCCCGCGGAAGCGCTCGGGGACGTTCTCGTTGAGCGCGGCGCGCGGCGTGAAGATGTTGATCTGCGGCAGGCCGTGGCGCACGCCCACTTCGTAGTCGTTGAAGTCGTGCGCCGGCGTGATCTTCACGCAGCCCGAGCCGAAGGACGGATCGACGTACTCGTCCGCGATGATCGGGATCGTGCGATCCGCGAGCGGCAGCCGCACTTCGCGGCCGACGAGGTGCCTGTAGCGCTCGTCCTCGGGATGCACCGCGACCGCGGTGTCGCCGAGCATCGTCTCGGGACGCGTCGTCGCGACGACGAGATGACCGGAGCCGTCCGCGAGCGGATAGCGCAGGTGCCAGAGATGGCCGTCTTCTTCCTCGCTCTGGACCTCGAGATCGGAGAGTGCCGTGAGCAGCACCGGATCCCAGTTGACGAGGCGCTTGCCGCGATAGATGAGGCCTTCTTCGTACAGCCGGACGAACACTTCGACCACGGCGCGGGACATGCCCTCGTCCATGGTGAAGCGGTCGCGCGACCAGTCGACCGAGTCGCCGAGGCGGCGCATCTGCGACGCGATCGTGCCGCCCGACTGCTCCTTCCACTGCCAGACGCGCGCGACGAACTCCTCGCGCGTGAGGTCCGTGCGCCGGATGCCCTCGGCGTTGAGCTGGCGCTCCACGACCATCTGCGTGGCGATGCCGGCGTGGTCGGTGCCCGGCTGCCACAGCACGTCGAACCCGCGCATGCGGTGGTAGCGCGTGAGCGCGTCCATCAGCGTGTGCTGGAACGCGTGCCCCATGTGCAGCGTTCCGGTCACGTTCGGCGGCGGGATCATGATGCAGTAGGGCTCGCCCCGTCCGCTCGGAGCGAACCAGCCGTGCGACTCCCACCGTTCGTAGATGCGCCGCTCGATCTCGTGCGGCGTGTAGACCTTGTCCATCCGGCAGCAACCGTGAAGTGAGCGCCGGATTATAGCGGCAAGGCCGGGCAGGGCAGCCCGCACCGCGATCGGGATGTGACGAGTGTCTGAAGCCGGCGGCGGCGCCGGCTCAGGAACGGCAAGCTCAGGACTGCCCGTTGCGCAGGGTATGTGAGACGGGCTGCAGACCGAGGTCGCGGTAGGTCTTGAAGCGTGCGCGGCCGGCGCGGCGGCGCGTCTCGTCGCCATCGACGATCTCCGCGACCCGCCGTGCCCGCGCGTAGCACGGCGGGACTTCCGCAGTGAGATTCACGATGACGTCGATGTCGCCGGCAGGAGGAGTACCCGCTGAAAGCAGAACCGGCGCCTCGACGGCGAGCGCGCCCGGAGCGAGCTCCTCGTGCGGAACGAAGCTGCGATCGGCGAATGTCCACAGCAGCTCGTCGAACGTGCGCAGCTCCTCGCGGTCGGAAAGCCACACGAGCACGCTCTGCTCGGCGCAATAGGCTTTCTCGACGATGCGGCACGCGAGCTTGAGCCGGGCGAGGGGCGACGCATCGTCGATCACGTAGAAATCGACCCGCGGCGAGCCTGCATCCGACGGAGTGTCCGGCGCGTTCACGGCGTCTTCAGTCCTCCGCGCCGGCCCCGGCCCGCCGGATGAGGAAATCGGCGAGGAGCGAGACGGGCCGTCCCGTGCTGCCTTTCTGTGCGCCACCCTGCCAGGCGGTGCCGGCGATGTCGAGGTGCGCCCACTTCATGCCCTGCGTGAACTTGCCGAGGAAGGCCGCCGCCGTGATGGCGCCGCCTTCGCGTCCGCCCACGTTGGCGAAATCCGCGAAATTGCTCTTGAGCTGTTCTGCGTACTCTTCCGTGAGCGGCAGGCGCCACGCGCGGTCGTCCGTGCGGCGTCCTGCGGCGAGCAGCTCTTCCGCGAGCGCATCGTCGTTGCTCATGAGACCGGTGTGATGCGCGCCGAGCGCGATCACACAGGCGCCCGTCAGCGTCGCGATGTCGATGACCGCGGATGGGGAGAAGCGGCGCGCGTAGTGCAGTGCGTCGCAGAGCACGAGCCGCCCTTCGGCGTCCGTGTTGAGAATCTCGACCGTCTGACCCGATGCGCTCGTGACGATGTCGCCCGGCTTGATCGCGCGGCCGCTCGGCATGTTCTCCGCCGCCGCGACGAGGCCGATGACGCGGATCGGCAGCCGCAGCTCGGCGGCGAGCTGCAGGCTCGCGAGCACGGCCGCCGCACCGCTCATGTCGTACTTCATCTCGTCCATCGTCGGCGGATCCTTGAGCGAGATGCCGCCGGTGTCGAACGTGATGCCCTTGCCGACCAGCACGATGGGGTCGCGCGTGCTGCGCCCGCCGCGGTGCTCGAGCACGATGAAGCGCGGCGGCTGCTCGCTGCCCTGCGCGACGGCGAGCAGGCAGCCCATCTTCTGGCGGCGGATGGCCGCCTCGTCGAGGATCTGGACCTTGAGCGACGGATAGCGCCGTGCGAGCTGGCGGGCCTGCTGGGCGAGGTAGCTCGGCGTGCAGACATTACCGGGCAGATTGCCGAGATCGCGCTGCGTCTTCTGCGCTTCCGCCACCGCTGCGCCGTGCGCGAGGCCGCGGCGCGCTGCCGCTGCACCCGACGCGCTCACGGGACCCGCGCTGACGGAGGTGAGCGCCGGAGGCGGCGGCTTGCGACCCGTTTTCTGATCGTTGGTCCGATAGAGGGCGGCGCCCGTGATCTCCGCCACGGCGCGGCCGAAGTAGTAGTTGCCGAGCGGCTCACTCGACGGAGGATCGATGCCGAGCGCGACGCTCCGCACGCGGGTGCGCGCGAGCACGCTCAGCGCGGCCGTGCAGGCACGGCGCCAGGCGCGGCGATTGAAGCTCCTGGCCGCGCCGAGACCGACGAGCAGCGTGCGCTCGGCCTTGACCCCTGGGAGATCGGGCAGCAGCAGCGTGTCGCCCTGCCGTCCCGGGAAGTCGCCGCGTGAGAGCAGCCGCCGCAGCCTGCCGCCCGTCGCAGCATCCACCGTGCGCGCGGTCTCGCCGAGCTCGCCGCCCTCGAACGCACCGATCACGATGCAGTCGACGGCCTGTGCGGGCAGCTTCCCTGTCCAGATGTCGAAACGCATGAACGATCTCCCGCGGGGCTGCAACACCGGCGCACGGCGCGCAAGCCGTTGAGCCCCAGAATGCTCTGATTTAACGTAGCCGCTGCGCTCCGTCCCGCTCCGATTTCGTGTTTGTTCGTATAGAAACGCAAGGCAGCAAGCGGACTTCAGCGCGCGAAGTGTAACCCAACGGCGGCCCGGTGATCGGCGGCTCGCAGAGCGGAACAGAAGCGATTGGGGCGGATCCTCGACCGGTACATACTGCGTGAAGTCCTGGGAAGCTGGCTGACGGTCACGGCCGTGCTGCTCGTGATCCAGCTTACCTACCAGGTCGCGCGAGTCCTCGAGCGCGCCGCGGAGAATCAGTATCCGCAGGGCGTCGTGCTCGAGCTCATCTGGCTCGGACTGCTGCAGAACCTGGGCGTCGTCATGCCCATCGGGCTGCTGCTAGGCGTCGTGCTCGCCTTCGGCCGGCTCTACCACGACAGTGAGATGACCGCCGCTCAGGCGTGCGGTGTCGGCATGCTGCGCATGTCGGTGCCCATCTGGCTGCTTGCGGTGCTCGTCACGGCCTTCATCGCGTGGCTCACGCTGGACCTCGCCCCGACAGCCACCGCTCGCACGCTCGCGCTGCGCGCCGCGGCACTGCAGGCGGGGCAGTTCGCGCCGATCTCGCCGGGAAGGTTCCGCACCTTCGGCGGTGACGCCGTCGTGTACGCGGAGAACGTCGCGCCCGATGGGACGCTGACGAACGTGTTCGTCGAGCGCGAGCGCGCCGGGCGCGTGGAGGTGGCGCTCGCCCGCCGCGCCCGCCACGACGTGTCCGAGGGCGGGAGGCTCCACGTCATCACGCTGTACGAAGGCGAGCGCTTCGAAGGCGTGCCCGGCAGTCCGCAGTTCCGCATCGTGCGCTTCGCCGAGCACACGATTCCCGTTCAGGTGCCCGACCTGGCCGAGGAGATCACGAGCTCCGAGGCGCTGCCCACGCGCGAGCTGCTGCGTTCGAACGATCTTGAGCTGCGCGCGGAGCTTCACTGGCGCTTCGCCCTGCCGGTGATGTGCATCGTGCTCACCGTGCTCGCGATTCCCCTGAGCCGCCTGCAGCCGCGGCAGGGGCGCTACGCGCGCGTGTGGCTCGCGGTGCTCGTCTACTTCCTCTATGCGAACCTCATCGTGACGGGCCGGGTGTGGATCGCGCGCGGCACGCTGCCCGAGGCGCTCGGCCTGTGGTGGGTCCATGCGGCGGTGGTGCTGTTCGTCGCGCTGCTGGTCCTGGGGCCGCAGTGGATGGCACGGCATCGATATCGGAGGAGCGCGGCATGAGTCTGATCGACCGTTATCTGCTGCGCGCCATTCTCGGGTCGACGGCTCTCGTGCTCGCCGTGCTGCTCGTGCTGGGCCTGCTCTTCGTCTTCCTCGGCGAGCAGAGCGACATCGGCGAGGGCCGGTACACCGCCGGTGCCGCGTTCTGGTACTCGGTCATGAGTCTGCCGCAGCAGGCCTGGGAGATGCTGCCCATCGCCGCGCTCATCGGCTCGCTGGTGGGGCTCGGTGCTCTCGCGCGCGGGAGCGAGCTCATCGTGCTGCGCGCATCCGGTGTCTCCGTCGCGAGAATGGCGCGCTCGGCGCTCACGGCGGCGGCGCTGCTCATCGCGCTGCAGGTCGCGCTCGGCGAGTTCGTCGCGCCGCCGCTCGAGCAGGCGGCCCGGCAGCAGAAGGCTTTCGCCAAGTACTCCGACGTCACGTTCGGCGGTGCGAGCGGCGCCTGGGTGCGGGACGGGAATCTCATCCTCAACGTCGCGCAGCAGTCCGGCGCGACGCAGTTCGGCGGCATGCTCGTGTTCGAGCTGTCGGACGAGCATCGTCTGAGCGCCATCGGGCGCGCGGCACGGGCCCTCGGGGACTCCGGCGGGGCGTGGCGACTGTCGGGCTACGCGGAGTCGCGTTTCGCGACGGACAGGGTCGTCGCGCGCAGGTCCGGCACGCGCACGCTCGAGTCGAATCTCAGCGCAGGTTTCCTCGGGCTCGCCGTCAAGGATCCGCAGGAGCTCGAGACGCGCACGCTGTGGTCGCTGATCCGCTTCTATCAGGCGAATCAGCTCGACGCCCGGCCGTATGTGTTCGCGTTCTGGTCGCGCATCTCGCGCACCACCGCGGTCGCCTTCGCGGTGCTGCTCGCGCTGCCCTTCGTCCTGGGACCGCTGCGCTCGGCCGGCGCAGGCGCGCGCACGCTCGTGGGTCTCGTGCTCGGTGTCGGTCTCTTCCTGCTGCAGAGGCTGATCGAGAGCGGCACGATCATCTTCGACGTCGATCCGATCGTGCTCGCCTGGCTCCCCACGGCGCTGCTCGCGGCGCTTTCGCTGGGACTCCTCGCGCGAACGCGCTGACGGTGCGTCCCTGCACCTGAGCCTTCCCTGGTGCAGCGGGCGAGGGCGCTACGACTTCGGCACCAGGAGCTGGTCGAGCGGCCGGAAGATGGCGTCGTACTTGTAGCCCGGGATCTCGTACTCCCGGCCCGCGAATCGCGCGGAGAGCCGCTCCGCTTCCTCGCGCACCTCGTCCTGCGTCGCTCTTGCGCTCAACGTCAGGTAGTGCCGCGAGTCTTCCTCGCGACCCGAGATCTCGAGCTCGAGACCATCGAAGGTGCGCACGATCGCACGCGGACGGGACTTCCCGGCGTCCGGCGTCTTCTCGTCGACGCGCCTCACGTCGTCGAGCGTGAGCGAGGCGAGGCTCCCGGGGACCGCGTTGAGTGCGCTCGCGCCCACGGGCTCGCGGCCCTTGGGCACTTCCGTCAGCTTGAAATCGGTGTCTTCCGACTTCTCGCGCAGCAGCGTGTAACCGTTTCCGCGCGCGGGTGTGACGACCATCTCGCGGATGCGGTTCTGTGGCAGCTCGACGATCGTGCGATCGACCCAGCGGGCCGGGTCCGCATCGACGGTGAGCTGCGGCTTCGCGAGGAAGCTGCGCGCCTCACCGGCGACCCGGACGAACGTGGAGCTGCCGCCCGAAGGCTTGCCGACGATCAGCGCGAAAGTCTTCTGCGGCGTGACGGTTTCCACCAGCGATCCCGTCGCCTTCCCGGCACCCGCGACGTCCTCGACGCCGAGCTGCGCGTAGTTGGCCGGATCGCTCGTCTTCTCCTCGAGCACCTCGAGCTGCGACAGATTCATGAGGAGCTGGCGCACGCGGCTCTCATCCGCCGGATACTCGCGCTCGACGACCTGCCATTCCTCGTCGTTCCTGCGCACCGTCACACGCGATCCGTCGCCCTTCTGAATGCGGATCTCGGTGACGTCGTTCAGCGCCTCGCGCAGATCCGGCAGAACTCTTCCTCTGCCGAGCGAGTCGGGGCGGGAGGTATCACGCGAGGCGAGCCAGGCACCCGCGGCGAACACGATGAGCGCCAGCGCGCCCAGTATGGCGACACGACGTGCGTTCATGCCGCCACCTCCCCGGAAGTCGCCGGACGCTCCTGCGCCAGGCGCCGCCTTCTGCGCCAGAAGCCGATGCCGAGAGCGACGAGCGCGTACACTGCGGGCACCACGACGATGTTCGTCGCCTTGAGCGTGTTCCCGAGCCGCCGGATGTCCTGATCGAGGCCGAGCCGCACGTCGCGGAGCTCCTTGCGGATGCGGAGCTTCTCCTGCTGGAAGCGCTCGATCTCCTTCTGCTGCTCGGCCGTGAGAATGAGCGCGCCCTGGTCCGACGAGCGCTGCGACTCGAGCTGCGTGAGCTTCTCTTCCGTCGCGCGCAGCTCCTCCTCGAGCTCCTTCTCCTTGGCGCGGAAGCGCGCTTCGGCATTGCGGCGCAGGGCCTCGACGCGCTCGAACGGCCGCGTGAAGGTCGCGCGGCCGCGCACGCTGATCAGGTCGGTGCTGCCGGCGAGATTGTCGAGCGCGTTGAGCACCAGATCGCCGTTGCTCGCCCAGGCGTGCGCAACACGCTGGCCGAAGAAGCTGCTGTGGCGCACCCACAGATAGTCCGCGAGCACGTCGGTATCCGCGAACACGATGAGGTTGAGCGGCTCGACGGACTCGGTGAGCGGTTTCTCTCCTTCGGGCAGCTCGACGCCTTCGGGCGGCCCGTCAGGGAAGGCCGTCTTCACCTTCCCCGTTACGCGCGCGGCGATCGTGTACCGCTCGCCCGTCGGCTGGAAGCCGTCGCGGAGCGTCGACGGATCGGAGAGCATCGTGAAGCGATCGGCGGGCAGTATCGCGGCCTGCGTGCTCGACTGCAGGAGCGGCGTGAATTCGATGCCGGCGTCCTTCTTCGGCCGCAGGTAGCCCGCAGTCGCCAGATTGACGTTCGAGAGCCCGGACGTCACGACGTCGCTCTGATCGAGGCTCGCGGCGTCGAGCCCCAGGATGCCGAGATGGCGCACGGGCGGGCTGCTCGCGCTCATGGACACCGTGAGGCCGTACTGGGCATCGGCGACCACCGACTTCGGGTCGAACTCGATGCCCCACGTCTCGAAGAGCTTGCCGGGCTTCGACGACTTGTCGGCGAACATGGCCGACAGCGGATTGCCCGGATCGGCGCCCGACGTGTCGGCTTCGGCGATCGGATCGACGAACGCGAGGATGCGTCCGCCGCGCAGCGCGAACTGGTCGATCGCGAACTGCGCCGCCGGCGGCAGGTCCTTCGGGTGCACGAGCATCAGCACGTCGATCTCGGGATCGACGCGCTTGAGGGTCCGCGCATCGAGCTGACGCACCGTGAAGAGCTGCTGCGCCTGGGCCGCGACGATCCACGGCTCGCGCATCTGCCCGCTCATCGGGTCGAATCCCGCCGTGATCTGCAGCCCCGAGAGGAGTCCGACGACGGGCTTCTTGGGATTCGCCAGCTGGTAGATCAGCTTCGCCACGTCGTACTCGAGGAACTCCTCCTTCGCAGGATCGAAGAACTCGATCGCCGCGCGTCCGTCCGTGGAGTTCGTGCCGGCGAGCCCGAAGTAGAGCTGCGTGCCCGTGGAGCCGATCGGCACGGGGCGCACGCCGAGCTCGGCGGCGCGGTCCTCTTCCTCGGAGAACGGCTGCGGGTCGATCACGTTGAGACGGAGCTTTCCGTCGGAGCGCGCGGCGAGCTCCTCGAGGAACTCCTGCACGCGCGTGCCGTACGTGCGCAGCGACGGGTACTGATCCGTCGCGCGCGGCGTAAAGAAGAAATACAGATTGATGGGCTCACGCAGGCTCTCGAGGATGCGCTCCGTGCCCGGCGCGATCGTGTACAGGCGGTTCTCGGTGAGATCGATGCGCCAGCCGCGCAGCACCTGCTGGAAGAGGATCGTGAGCCCGATGAAGAGCACCGCGAGCGCGACGAGCGCTGCGCTTCCGAGTTGCGAGCGTTGCGTCATGTCCGCGTCCTCCCTAGTCGGCCTTGCGGGCATCGAGCACGACGCCCGTCGCGAACAGGAAGAAGCCGATCAGCATCGCGAAGAACAGCAGATCGCGCACGTCGATGACCCCCTTGGAAATCGATTCGAAGTGCGTGAGGAACGACAGCGAGGCGATCGCATCGACCAGGAGCTGAGGCGCCCAGGCGCGCACCGCGTCGAGCACCAGCGGAAAGCCCGCCAGCAGGAACACGAAGCAGGCGACGACGCCCAGGATGAACGCGATCACCTGATTGCGCGTGAGCGCCGACATGCAGGAGCCGATCGCGAGGAAGCCTCCGGCCATCAGGAAACTGCCCACATAGGCCGCGAGGATCGCGCCGTTGTCGGGATCACCGAGATAGTTCACCGTGATCCAGAGCGGGAAGGTGAGCGCGAGCGCGAGCCCCGCGAAGGCCCAGGCGGCGAGGAACTTGCCGATCACCGCGTCCCAGAGCGTCACGGGCAGCGTCATGAGCAGCTCGATGCTGCCGGTCTTGCGCTCCTCGGCCCACAGGCGCATGGCGATCGCCGGGATCAGGAACAGGTAGAGCCAGGGATGGAAATTGAAGAACGGCGCCAGATCCGCCTGTCCCCGCTCGAAGAAGCCGCCGAGATAGAACGTGAAGGCGTTCGCGAGAACGAGGAAGATCAGGATGAAGACGTACGCGAGCGGCGTTGCGAAGTAGCTGGCGAGCTCGCGGCGCATGATGATGGCGACGTTTCGCATCGCTCCTCCGCAAGGATCGTTCAGGCGGTGATGGTCCGGAAGACTTCGTCGAGCCGTCCGGATTCGAGGTGCAGCTCCTTGAGCTTGAGCCCCTGGCGCGCGGCCAGCTCGGCGAGCGCGGGCAGGATCGCCGCGCCGCCTCGCGGCAGGGCAGTGAGACGCGCTTCGCGCTCGACGACCTCGACCTCGGCCACCGAGGGCAGCGACGCGAGCGCGGCCCGTGCCGCTTCGAGCTGCTGCGGCTCCTCGAGGCGCATCGACACCGCGTTGTGATAGCGCGACCGTGCGGCGAGACCCTGCGGCGTGTCGTCCGCCACGATGCGGCCGCGCGCGATGACGATCGCGCGGCTGCACACGGCGTCGACTTCCTCGAGGATGTGCGTGGAGATGACGATGATCTTGTCACGCCGCATCTCGTTGATGAGCGTGCGCACCTCGTGTTTCTGATTCGGGTCGAGACCGTCGGTGGGCTCGTCGAGAATCATCACCGGCGGGTCGTGCACGATCGCCTGGGCGAGACCGACGCGGCGCCGGAAACCCTTCGAAAGCGTCTCGATGGTCTGCTCGAGGACCTTCTCGAGCTGCAGCCGGCCGATCACGTAATCGAGGCGCGACTTCTTGCGCTCGCCCGTGAGGCCGCGCACGTCGGCGACGAACTCGAGGAAGCTGCGCACCGTCATCTCGCCGTAGCTCGGCGCACCTTCGGGCAGGTAGCCGAGGCACGCCTTCGCGCGCAGCGGTTCGGTCTGCACGTCATGACCGCAGATGCTCGCCCGTCCCGCGCTGGGTGTGACGAAGCCCGCGATCATGCGCATGGTGGTGGTCTTGCCCGCGCCGTTCGGACCCAGAAAGCCGAGGACTTCCCCGGGCTGCACTTCGAAGCTGACGTCGTCTACGGCGACCAGGGCATCGTAGCGCTTGCTCAGGTGTTCGGTCTTGATCATACGGTGGCAGGTCTAGATGAGAATCGCCTGCGGAAAGTTCCGCATCCGCCGGACAGACCGCGGATTTTCGGCAACTGCCGCGGCGCAATTCAAGCTCGCGGGACGTGGTGGGCGGACCGTCCCGCCTGCAGCCAAGATTCGCTGTGAAGACAGAGGATCAGGGGGGCTGCCGACGACCGGGTCAAGCGGTTCCCTCCCCGCGGATCACGCACCCGGCGAGGAGAATCGCGCCATGCGAATCGAACGGCTGACTCCCGTGCTGATCGTCGACGAGGTCGAGCCCTGCATCGAGTTCTGGAAAGCGCGCGGTTTCGAGGCGACGACCACGGTGCCGGAAGGCGGCCGGATCGGCTTCGCGATGCTCACGCGTGCCGGCATCGAGCTCAGGTATCAGTCGGTCGCGAGCGTCGCGCGCGATGTTCCGGCCGTGCCCGAGCGCTGCGAGGGCCCGTGGCGAACCGCGGTGTGCAGCGAGGTGGACGACATAGAGTCCGCGGCGAGCAATCTCTCGGGCGTCGACACCGTCGTGCCGCGGCGGCAGACCTTCTACGGCACGCAGGAGATCATCGTCCGTGATCCGGCCGGGAACGTCGTGAGTTTCGCCCAGTTCCTGCCCTAGAAATGTCTTTTTTGTCAGTAAGTTGTAAGCACTTTCTAATGTGTTTTTCAGGTCGCGGGATCGTGTGGCTCACCAGGGGCCGCGCCTGCGCGGCCTGCGGCTGCGCCAGTAGAGGATCACGAGCGCACCTCCGGCCATGCCCCCGAGATGCGCGAAGTGCGCGACCCCGGCCTGCGTGCCCGTCACTCCCAGCACGAGCTCGAGCGCTCCGTAGAGCGTGACGAACAGCCACGCCGGCATGGGAATCGGCGGGAAGAGCAGCGTGATGCGCTGGTGCGGGAAGTGGATCGCGAAGGCGAGCAGCAGCCCGAACACACCTCCCGATGCGCCCACGGTCGGGTAGATCGAATGCGTCGCGGCGGTCACCGCGAGCTGCGCAGCGGCTGCGGCGAGCACGGAAGCCATGTAGTAGACGATGAAGCGCCGGCTGCCCCAGTAGTCCTCGAGCTCCCGCCCGAACATGAAGAGCGCGAGCATGTTGAAGAACAGGTGCACGAGGCTGCCGTGCAGGAACGCGTAGGTCACGACCTGCCAGGGCGCGAAGTAGGGCCCGAGCGGCCACAGCGCGAAAGGGATCAGCAGTCCCGGCAGGAACGACTGCAGCAGGAAGACCGCGGCGTTGGCAAGGATGAGCGCCCGGGTGACGGGCGGGAGCAAGGCGAACATCGGACAGAGTGTAGCGCCAAATCCGCTCCCGGCCGATTTCCGCCCGTCGCGCGGGGGCGGGCCGCGCCGCGCACGGCTCGAACCGCACGCGCGCCCGACATCTGCGTTACCCTTCGCGCGAGGTCATGAGCACCGACACCACGGGCGAATCCTCCACGACGCCGATGCGGCCCGGCATGGAGCTCGACGTCGGCCGCCTCGACGCGTTCCTTCGCGAGCACGTCGCGGGTTACCGTGGTCCGCTCGAAGTGCGGCAGTTCAAGGGCGGACAGTCGAATCCCACGTACCTGCTCCTGACGCCGGAGCGCCGCTACGTACTGCGGCGCAAGCCGCCGGGGCGCCTGCTGGCCTCGGCGCACGCGGTGGATCGCGAATACCGCGTGATGACGGCGCTCGCCGCGCACACCGAAGTGCCGGTGGCGCGAACGCTCGCGCTCTGCACGGACGACTCGGTGCTCGGCACGTGGTTCTACGTGATGGAGCACGTCGAGGGACGGATCTTCTGGGACCCTTCGCTGCCCGACGTTCCTGCCGCCGAACGGGCGCTGTATTTCGATGCGCTGAATTCGGCGCTCGCCGCCCTCCACCGGGTCGATCCCGAACGAGCGGGGCTTTCGGACTTCGGACCTTCGGGCGGCTATCTCGCGCGGCAGATCGCACGCTGGTCGAAACAGTACGCCGAGGACGAGGCTGCCGGACGGATCCCGGCGATGGAGCGGCTCATCGAGTGGCTACCGGTGCATCTGCCGCGCGAGCAGGCCGTGACGATCACGCACGGCGATTTCCGCTTCGACAACGTCATCTTCGATCCCCGGGAACCGCGCGTCCGCGCGATTCTCGACTGGGAGCTTTCCACGCTCGGCGATCCGCTCGCCGATTTTGCCTACCACCTCCTCATGTACCGCCTGCCGACGCTCACCAGGCCCACGCTGCGCGACCGCGATCTCGCGACGCTCGGAATTCCATCCGAGTCGGAATATGTCGCGCAATACTGCCGCCGCACGGGGCGCGATGGCATACCCGATCTCGATTACTACCTGGCGTTCTGCATGTTCCGGCTCGCCGGCATCTTTCACGGCATCCGCGGGCGCGTCGCGCGGGGCAACGCCGTGAGCGCTCAGGCCCGCGAGTACGCGCGCCTCGCGGACACCGTCGCAGAGGCAGCCTGGGCGCAGGCGCAGCGCGCCGGCGCATAGACCACACCTGCCCCGGAATCTCTGGCACGAAACGTGCTGCTGCGCTGCTCCAGCTTGCCGCAGCCTCGGAGGAGCGCGGCGGCTCGATAGAACGAACCGTGCTGGATCGCAAACGAAAGGCTATAGCCGGCACTTTCCCGTTCGGGGAACATTCGCGGCCACCTATGACCATTGACACGATAAGACTGACGCACCTGCAGCGGCTGGAGGCCGAGAGCATCCACATCATGCGGGAGGTCGTGGCCGAATGTGAGCGACCGGTGATGCTCTATTCCATCGGCAAGGACAGCTCCGTGATGCTGCACCTGGCGATGAAGGCCTTCTATCCGGCCAGGCCGCCATTCCCGCTGCTGCACGTCGATACGACGTGGAAGTTCCGCGAAATGATCGAGTTCCGCGACCGCATGGCCGCCGAGCTCGGCATGGAGCTCATCGTGCACGTCAATCGTGAAGGTCTGGAGCGCGGCATCAATCCCTTCGATCACGGCTCCGCCGTATATACGGACGTGATGAAGACGCAGGCGCTCAAGCAGGCGCTCGACAAGTACGGCTTCGACGCCGCCTTCGGCGGCGCCCGGCGCGACGAGGAGAAGTCTCGCGCCAAGGAGCGCGTGTTCTCGTTCCGCAGCGCTCAGCATCGGTGGGATCCGAAGCGCCAGCGGCCCGAGCTCTGGCGCATCTACAACGCGCGCAAGAACCGCGGCGAGAGCATCCGTGTCTTCCCGCTCTCGAACTGGACCGAGCTCGACATCTGGCAGTACATCTATCTCGAGAAGATTCCCATCGTGCCGCTCTACTTCGCGAAGCCCCGCCCGGTCGTGCGGCGCGACGGCGTGCTCATCATGGTGGACGACGAGCGCCTGCCGCTGCGGCCCGGCGAGCGCCCCGAGATGAAGTGGGTGCGCTTCCGCACGCTCGGCTGCTATCCGCTCACGGGTGCGATCGAGAGCCGCGCGGATACGCTCCCGGCCATCATCCAGGAGATGCTGCTCACGACGAGCTCCGAGCGCCAGGGCCGCGTCATCGATCACGACGCCGCGGCCTCCATGGAGAAGAAGAAGCAGGAAGGGTACTTCTGATGGCGCACAAGTCCGAGCTCATCGCCACCGACATCGACGCGTACCTGCGCGCCCACGAGCACAAGGGCCTGCTGCGCTTCATCACCTGCGGCTCCGTGGACGACGGCAAGTCGACGCTCATCGGCCGGCTCCTGTACGAATCCAAGCTCCTGTTCGAGGACCACCTCGCCGCGCTCGAGGCGGACTCGAAGCGCATCGGCACGCAGAACGGCGAGCTCGATTTCGCGCTGCTCGTCGACGGCCTCGCGGCCGAGCGCGAGCAGGGCATCACCATCGACGTCGCGTACCGTTTCTTCTCGACGGACCGGCGCAAGTTCATCGTCGCCGACACGCCGGGCCACGAGCAGTACACGCGCAACATGGTGACGGGCGCCTCGACGGCGGACGCCGCGGTGATCCTCGTCGACGCGCGCAAGGGCGTGCTCACTCAGACACGCCGGCACAGCTACATCGTCTCGCTCCTCGGCATCCGGCACCTGGTGCTCGCGATCAACAAGATGGACCTCGTCGGCTACTCCGAGGACATCTACCGCACCATCGTGCAGGAGTACCGCGACTTCGCGGCGCAGATCGGCCTCACCGACGTCACGCCCATCCCGCTCTCGGCTCTGCGTGGCGACAACGTCCTCGAGCCGAGCGCCAACATGCCCTGGTATCGGGGTCCGACGCTCATGCAGTACCTGGAGACGGTCGAGATCGAGGACGACCTGCAGCATCGTCCGTTCCGTCTTCCGGTGCAGTGGGTGAACCGGCCCAATCAGGACTTCCGCGGTTTCGCGGGCATGATCGCGAGCGGAATCGTCCGGCCGGGCGATCGCGTGCGCGCGCTGCCATCGGGGCGCGAGAGCCGCGTCGCGCGCATCGTCACGCGCGACGGCGATCTGGACGTCGCGGTAGCCGGCCAGTCGGTGATCGTCACGCTCACCGACGAGATCGACGTGAGCCGCGGCGACGTTCTCGCGGCGGCCGACTCGCCTCCGGGCGTGGCGGACCAGTTCCAGGCCACCATCATCTGGATGCACGAGGAGCCGATGCTCCCCGGGCGCCCGTATCTCATCAAGCTCGGCCCCTGCACGGTCACGGGCACGATCACGGCTCCGCGCTACAAGGTGAACGTCAACACGCTCGAGCACCTCGCGGCGCGCCAGCTCGAGCTCAACGAGATCGGCGTGTGCAACGTGAGCCTCGACCGGCCCGTCCCCTTCGATCCCTACAACGAGATCCGAGAGATGGGCGGCTTCGTGCTCATCGACAAGCTGTCGAACGACACGGTCGGCGCGGGGCTGCTGCACTTCGCGCTGCGCCGCGCGCAGAACATCCACTGGCAGGCGCTCGACGTGAACAAGGCCGCGCGTTCCTCGATCAAGGGACAGAAGGCCTGCATTCTGTGGTTCACGGGTCTCTCGGGCGCGGGCAAGTCGACGATCGCGAACCTCGTCGAGAAGCGCCTGCACGCGCTCGGCCGTCACACCTATCTGCTGGACGGCGACAACGTGCGCCACGGCCTCAACCGCGATCTCGGCTTCACCGACGCGGACCGCGTCGAGAACATCCGGCGCGTGGCCGAGGTCGCCAAGCTCATGGTCGATGCGGGGCTCATCGTGCTCGTGTCCTTCATTTCGCCGTTCCGCGCCGAGCGACGCATGGCGCGCAGCCTCGTCGAAGAGGGCGAGTTCTTCGAGATCTTCGTCGATACGCCGATCGAGCTGGCCGAGAAGCGCGACCCGAAGGGTCTCTACCGCAAGGCGCGCCGCGGCGAGCTCAGGAACTTCACGGGCATCGATTCACCTTACGAGCGTCCGGAGCATCCCGAGATCCACATCGACACCACGCGCACGAGCCCCGACGAGGCGGCCGAGATGATCCTGGCGCGGCTCGAGCGCGACGGGGTGCTCGGAGCGTGGTTCTAGCGGTATGAAGACGCCGCGCCGACGTCGGCGCGGAGGGGCAGAAGGTGGAAATGGATCGTCTCGAGGTCGCAGACGGCACACGGATTGCCTGTCGCTGGGACGGCGACGCGTCCGCCCCGGTGCTCGTGCTCGCTCATGCGCTCGGTACGCATCACGGGATGTGGGACCCGCAGATTCCGGAGCTCGCCGCGCATTTCCGGGTGCTGCGCTTCGACGCGCGAGGGCACGGCGCTTCGGACGTGCCTGCCGGTCCTTATGACCTCGCCACGCTCGGGCGCGACGTGCTCGGGCTGCTCGATGGGCTCGGCGTGAGCCGGGCGAGCTTCGTGGGACTTTCCATGGGCGGCATGATCGGCATGTGGGTCGCCGCGAACGCGCCGGAGCGCCTGGAGCGGCTCGTTCTCGCCAGCACGTCCGCGCACATGGGCGGCGTGCCACAGTGGAACCAGCGGATCGAGACGGTGCTGCGCGACGGGATGCCGGCCCTGACGGAGGGCATTCTGGAGCGCTGGTTCACGCCCGGTTTCCGCACGGCGCACCCGGAGGAGGTGGAGCGGATCCGCGCGATGCTCCTCTCGTGCCCGCGTGAAGGCTACGCGGGCTGCGCTGCAGCGGTGCGCGACATGGACCTGCGCGACTCGCTCGCGCGCATCCGGGCTCCGACGCTCGTCCTGTACGGCCGGCACGATCCGTCCACGGGCGCGGAGCACGCCGAGCTCATTGCCCGGGCGACCGGTGCGCCGGTCGTCGCCCTCGAAGCCGCCCACCTCGCAAACGTCGAGGCCGAAGCGGATTTCACCGCGACGGTGCTCGACTTCCTCACCTGATCCGTCTCCGGCTCCCTGCAGGAGGCCCCGGCGGCGGTGACCCTCCCGCCCGCCGCCGGAGGCTGGACTTCCGACGCGGACTCCGCCGACACTCGCATGTTGGTTGACCTCTGCAACGATCCGGGCGGGCGCACAGTGCCCCGCCTGCCTGATGGAGAAGACGATGGAAGAAGTTCAACTGTTGATTGGGGACCGGGACACGCCGGCGAAGAAGTCCGCCACCTTCGAACGCCGCAACCCGGTGACGGGGGAAGTCGTCTCGCGTGCCGCGGCGGCGTCCGTGGAGGACGCGATCGCTGCGGTGGAAGCGGCCGAGAAGGCCTTTCCGGCCTGGTCCGCGCTCGGTCCGAACGCCCGGCGCGCCAAGCTCCTGAAGGCGGCGGACCTGCTCGAATCGCGCGCGGCGCAGTTCGCCACGCTGGTGACGGCCGAGACGGGGGCGACGATCGGCTGGGGTCACTTCAACGTGCACTTCGCGGCGACCCTCCTGCGCGAGGCGGCGGCGATGACCACGCAGATCACGGGCGAGGTCATCCCTTCCGACGTGCCGGGACTTTTCTCCATGGCGATCCGCCAGCCCGTCGGGGTGGTGCTCGGCATTGCGCCGTGGAACGCGCCGGTGATTCTCGGCGTGCGGGCGATCGCGATGCCGCTCGCCTGCGGTAACACCGTGATCCTCAAGTCCTCGGAGGTCTGCCCGGCCACGCACCGGCTGATCGGGAGCGTGTTCAGGGAAGCGGGCCTCGGAGAGGGCGTGGTGAACGTCGTCAGCCACGACCCGAAGGACGCGAGCGAGGTGGTCGAGGCGATGATCGCCCACCCGGCGGTGCGGCGCGTGAACTTCACGGGCTCGTCGCGCGTGGGGCGGCTCATTGCGCAGACGGCGGCCAAGTACTTGAAGCCCGTGCTGCTCGAGCTCGGCGGCAAGGCGCCGCTCGTGGTGCTCGACGATGCGGACATCGACGCGGCGGTGAACGCCACGGTGTTCGGCGCCTTCATGCACCAGGGGCAGATCTGCATGTCCACCGAGCGGGTGATCGTCGACGAGAAGATCGCCGACGAGTTCGCGCAGAAGCTCGCGAAGCGTGTGGCTGCGCTCCCGGTGGGCGATCCCACGCAGCCCAACGTGGCGCTCGGTGCGGTCGTGGGCCGGCCGACGGTCGAGCGTGTCGAGCGCCTCATCAAGGACGCCGTCTCGAAGGGCGCGAAGGTGCTCTGCGGCGGGGAAAAGACCGACGGCACGATCATGAAGGGCATCGTGGTCGACCACGTGACGCCCGCGATGGAGCTGTGGCGCGAGGAGTCGTTCGGGCCGCAGGTGTCGATCACGCGCTTCAAGACGGTGGAGGAGGCCATCAAGCTCGCGAACGACACCGAGTACGGACTCTCGGCGGCGGTATTCGGCCGGGACGTCGTGCGGGCGCTCGAGGTGGCCAGGCGCATCGACTCGGGCATCTGCCACATCAACAGCCCGACGGTGCAGGACGAGGCGCAGATGCCGTTCGGCGGCGTGAAGGCCTCGGGCTACGGCCGCTTCGGCGGCAAGGCGGGCATCGCTGAGTTCACGGAGCTGCGCTGGATCACCATCCAGACCGGCGAGCGCCACTATCCGATCTGACCGCGTGCAATAGGGCGGTGCGCCGGCGATTCAGGCCGGCGCACCGCTCGCTGCGGGAAACTGCTCGAGCGTGGTGCGCCAGGCCGTCTCGACCGTCTTCTCGAGCGGCCAGGAGCGCAGCTCCTGCGAGAGCACCTCGATTCCGACGGGACCGCGGTACTGCAGCCCCGCGAGAAAGCCTCTGACGTCGAACTCACCGTCGCCGCAGAGCTTGCGGTGCGCGGTGGTCTCCTCGACCAGATCCATTCCGGGCGGCGTCGTCCGGTAGCCGTCGTTGATCTCGAGACCGAGGAAGTACTGTGGCGGGAAGCTCCATACGGCCTCGTACGGAATACCGAGCTTCACGATGTGCCACAGGTCGAACATGATCCCGCCGTTCCTCGCTCCCGCGCCTTCGACGAGCCGGCGTGCGAGCTCGAGCGAATCGATCATCGAGAACGGCATCATCTCGTAGAGGATCCTCGTGCCGTGCCGGGCGGCGTCGGCACAGAGGCGTGAGAATTCCTCGATGAGCCGGTCCATCGGCACCTGCTCGCGGAAGAAATCCCCGACCTTGATGTGGCGCGCGCCGAGCGCTTCGGCCGCCTCGAGCAGGAGACGGCGGCGCTCGTCGGAGCGCCGCCTGCGCTCTCCATCGAGGAACCAGTCCGTGAGGAACTCGAGCTCGACGTGCCGGATGCCGTTGTCGTCGAGGATCTGCCGCATTTCCTTCAGGCTCCGCCGCTCGAGCGTGTGCTCGAGGTCGGCGTGCCAGAATCCCATCCCCCGGAAACCGGCGCGCGCGCAGGCTTCCACGCGCTCCCGGAACTCGAACGTGCTGTACTCGCGGTCCGAGTGCGGGAGCGCGCCGCCTGAGAGCGTCCAGTACGAGGCGATGAGCTCGACGTCGCTCACGTCATCCGTCACTGCCTGACGCGGAACGTCACGAACCACTGCCGCGGCGGGTTGTACGTGCCGTAGATCTGACCGCCTGCGCTCTGGTCCTGACCGGTGATCAGGAAACGTTCGTCGGTCAGATTCGTTCCGCCCAGCACGAGGTCCCAGTTGCCGGTCGGCGCCGTGTACGTGATGGACGCGTTCACGATATCGGTAGCCGGGCGGCGCAGCAGCGGCGTGTTCGCCGTGTCGTTGAAGAGCGCCGCGGTGTACGAGTAGTCCGCGTCGAGCGTGAGCCTTCCGCCGTTGCCGAGCGGCATCGTGTAGCGCGGTCCGATCGTGAACGTGAGGTCCGGCGTCTTGGGCAGATCGAAGTCGGTCGTCAGGCCCGTCTGCGGCTCGACGCGCGTGTACTTCGCGTCGACGTAGCCGGCGGCCGCCGTCAGCGTGAAGCGGTCGGTGAGCAGGCCCTGGAACTCGATCTCGCCGCCCTTGAGCTCCGCGTCGCCGGCGTTACGGAACGTCGGCGAGACGCCTTCCTGGAAGTTGAGCTGGATGCCCTCGTAGTCCGTCCAGAAGAGCGCCGCATTGAGGACGATGCGGCGTCCCCAGAGCTGCGACTTCACGCCGATCTCGTAGCTCGTGGCCTCCTCGGGGTCGAAGCTCGGCGCGGTGTCGAGCGGATTGGAGAGTCGCGTGGTCCAGCTTCCGGACTTGAAGCCCTCGGAGTACGACGCGTAGAGCATCACGTCATCCGAGGCGTGGAACTCGAAGCCGACGCGCGGCGAGGTGTCGCTGAAGTTGCGCTTCTGCAGTCCCGGCGGGAAGTAGCGCAGCGGGTCGTTCGGATCGGGGAATCCGAGGAGCTGCTGACACGTGAGGCCCGGCACGGGGCTCGGCCCCGAAGGATCGGGGCAGCCCGCGATCTTGTAGTTGAAGCCGTTGAGGTCGTGCTGGAAGCCTTCGAACTCCTTCTCCTCACGCGTGTAGCGCAGGCCGAGGGTGAGTCCCCAGCGGTCGGTCAGGCGGTAGTTGAGGTGGGTGAACGCGGCATAGGCGTCGGTGTTGAGCAGATTCGGTCCGTAGATCTGCAGCAGGCCCGCAGGGAACGTCACGTGGTCGACGAGCCAGCCGCCCTCGGTGAAGTAGTACGCGCCCACGAGCCAGTTCAGGCGATCGTTGAGTGCGACGCCCGAGAGCTGCACCTCCTGCGAGGCCTGGTGCTGGGTCATGAAGAACGAGGTGTGCAGCATCTCGAGCGGTGAGCCGTCGAGGTCCATGCCCACCGACCACTCGAGATCGCGATAGGCCGTGATCGACTTCAGGTTGGTCCCGCCGCCGAGATCCCAGTCGATCGTCGCCGAGATGCCGTAGTTCTCGATGCGCGAGAAGCTGTTGCCCGTCGCGTACGAGGTGTCGATGTTCCCGGTGACGAACACGTCCGAATAGGGAGCGCGGTCGTTTGCCGTCGTGCCGTCGGCATTGACGGCACCCAGCGCGGTCGCCGGCGTTCCCCGGTCGAGGCCCGCGATGCCGCGCGGTCCGCACACGCCGTTGACGGTGTTGAAGCCGAAGACGGGCGGTCCGTTCGGATCGGGGCTCGTGTTGATCACGCCGTTCAGCACGTCGGCCGGCGTACCGATGCAGAGGTTGTAGAACTGGCCGAAGGCCGACGTGGGGCCGTCCGTGACGGTGCGAAGGAGCGTCGAAGCCGATGCGGGCTGATCCACGTTCGTGTAGTCCGCCGCGAAAGTCACCTCGACGTCATCGTTCGCGATCCAGAGGAGCTTGCCGCGCACGTTCTGCTCGTTCTGACCGCCCTCGCGGTCGCTCGTGCTGTAACCGGCAGCCCTGAAGTTCGTGAAGCCGTCGATGTCTCCCACGTCGCCGGGGAAGGGAATGCGCCGCTGATAGCCGTCGCGCCGCTTCGAGGAGAAGGCGATGTTCGAGAGCAGCCGATTGGCGACCAGCGGGACGTCGATGGCGCCGCGCACGTCGAAGCGCTTGTAATCACCCGCGGTCACCTCACCGCGCCACGTGAACTCGTCCGCCGGACGCCGCGTGACGATGCTGATCGCGCCGCCGATGGTGTTGCGTCCGAACAGCGTGCCCTGCGGCCCTTTCAGAACCTCGATGCGCTCCACGTCGAGCAGATCGACGTTGGCGCCCACGGTGCGCGCGTAGAAGACGCCGTCGACGTACACGCCGACGCCCGGATCGAAGTTGAAGGCGAAATCGTTCTGACCGATGCCGCGGATGTACGCGCTCAGCACCGACGTCGAGCCGGCGAACGGCGCGTTGTTGTCGATGACGACGTTGGGAATGTAGTTCGTGATCTGCGAGACGTCGTTGACCCCCTTCTGTTCGAGCACCTGCGAGGTGAGCGCGGTCACTGCGATGGGCACGTCCTGGATGTTCTCCGCGCGGCGCTGAGCCGTCACGGTGATTTCCTGGATCTCGCGCTCCTGGGCGGGTGACGTTCCGCCGACGAGCAGCGCCGCCGTACCACCGATGATCGAAAGCGCGGCGCCGCTTCGGCGCCTCGAGCGAATCTGCATACGGTGACCTCCCTTCTGGTGCGCGTTCGGACCAATATGGCGCCGAGGATCGGGCGGAAGGCTCGACTGTCAGTGACCGGAGACTAGACTGAAAGCGAAATGGCCGCGATGCGCCGGCTGCCCGCGTCGTGCGTCCACCGCGCTTCGGGTCGTCCGTCGAGCGCGCGGCTGTGCCATCATCGCCCGCCTGTCGGCGGAACACGCGGACGGTGGATCATGAAGGCGTACATCCTGCAGAAGGACAGTCAGAGTCTCGACAATCTGTGTCTCATCGAGCGGCCCGATCCTGTGCCGGGGCCGGGGCAGCTCCTCGTGCGCATGCGCGCGGCGTCCATCAACTATCGCGACCAGGCGATCGTCACCGGTGGCTACTTCGGCGGCCGTGTCAAGCGCGACACGATCCCGCTGTCCGACGGTGCCGGCGAAGTCGTCGCGGTCGGTCCCGGCGTCTCACGCTTCAAGGTCGGCGACCGCGTCGCAGGAACCTTCTTTCTCGGCTGGGTGGATGGTCCGCCGGTCGGGCGCAGGACGGCGCGCGGCGCGCCGGCGGACGGCGTCCTCGCGGAGCTCGTCGTGCTCGACGAGATCGATGCGGTGGCGCTGCCGCCGCACCTTTCGTTCGAGGAGGGCGCCTGTCTGCCGTGTGCGGGTCTCACCGCATGGCACGCGGTCGTGGAAGCCTGCCGCGTACGTCCGGGCGACACGGTGCTGATCCAGGGAACCGGAGGGGTGTCGCTCTTCGCGCTGCAGTTCGCGCGAGCCTCGGGGGCGCGCGTGATCGGTATCTCCTCGAGCGATGAAAAGCTCGAGCGCGCCCGCAGGCTCGGGCTCGAGACCGGAATCAACTACCGGCGCACGCCGGAGTGGGGCGACGAAGTGCAGAAGCTGACCGGCGGTCGCGGCGTCGATCACGTGATCGAGGTCGGCGGCGCGGGCACGCTCGCGCGCTCGATGCAGGCGCTCGCGTTCGGCGGCCGTATCGCGCTCATCGGCGTGCTCTCCGGGCACCAGGGAGACACGAATCCGCATCCTCTCGTGATGAAGGGCGGAAGCATGCACGGCGTCGTCGTCGGCAATCGCGCAATGTTCGAGCGCATGAACCGGGCGATCGAGATCAACGGCATCCGGCCCGTGATCGACCGGGTCTTCCCGTTCGCCGAGGCCCGCGCGGCGTACGAGTATCAGCAGAGCGGGGCGCTGTTCGGAAAGGTGGTGATCGCGATATGAGCGGGACGACGGATCTGCTCGCGGAGTACGAGTGCTACAGGCTGGTGGTCGCCTTCGCCGACGCGGTCGACATGCAGGAGTACGACAGGCTGCGCGATCTGCTGACGGACGATGCGGTGTTCGCGCGTCCGACGGACCCCGACAATGCGATCCGCGGCGCTGACGCCATCGTGCAGGCGTTCCACATGCGGCCGCGCAACCGGCTCTCGGTGCACATGTGCACGAACGTCCAGATCCGGCTGACCGGCCGCGACACCGCGGAAGGAAAGTGCTACGTGCTGCTCTACTCCGCGGATGCGGCGGAACCGGTGATGCCGGGCAAGGGACGCAAGGCGATGTCGAGCCAGCTCGTCGGCATCTACGAGGACCGCTTCAGGCGCACGGAGGCCGGATGGCGCTTCTCGGAGCGCCGCGGCCGGCTGCTCTTCCACACCTGAGCGTCCTCGTCGTCGAGGCGCGATGCCGTCCTCTCCCCGCATGCTGCCGGGGAGAGGACGGAAGTGAGTCAGGCGCGCGCCACGTAGCCGTAGCGCAGATTGCTGCGCAGCCCGCCCATCGCCAGGTACTCGTCCTTCATCGCCGCGATCTGATCGGCGCTCAGCGCCGTCTGTGCGCCGCGCGGATCGATGCGGTACATGCGGATCGCGTTGCCGGAGAAGATCGCGGTCTTGACCGGTCCGTCCGCGGGCCCGAGCGGCGCGAAGCCGTGCTTCTTCTGCATGTCCTCGGGGATCTCGAGACGCCGCATCGCCTCGATCTGCCACTGCGGAGAGCCGTACCACACCGAGTCCGTTCCCCACAGCACGTGGTCCACGCCGAGCCCCTTGATGAGCTGGCCCAGCATCGCCGCGGCGAGTCTCGGGTGCGTCACGCAGGTGTTCGCGAAGCAGGTGCCGAGCTCGGCGTACACGTTCTTCACGCCGTACTTCTCGGGGATCTCCGCGAGATCGGTCACCCAGTCGATGCGTCCGGTCTTCTCGAACTGCGCGAGCTCGCGCTCGGGCAGCTCGATGAACGGCCGCATTGCCGAGTGATAGATGACGAAGTTGATCTGCGGCCAGTCCTTCGCCGCCTTGCCGACGTCCCAGACCGTGGCGTAGCGCCACAGATCGCCCCACGACGTGGCGTAGTCGGCAGGCATGAGACCCTTGTGCACGCACAGGGTCGTGATGCCGGACTTCACCATGCGCTCGTAGAACGGATAGACGTTCTTCTCGTCGTCCATCCGCCAGTTCGACGCCTTCTTCGTCTGGTACAGCGGATCGCCGATGGTGTAGCCCTTGAAGCTCTCGGGTTTCAGCGTCTCGAGCGTGCGGTCGACCTCGTCGAGCCAGCCCGGCGAGCCGGGAGTGATGATGAAATGCGAGAGCACGCGCTTGGTGCCTGCGACGCGGTTGATCACGTCGCGCGCCGCCGCGATCTGCTCGTTGGTGAGGAACAGCGTCTCGGGGTCGTCGGTCGGGGCACCGGAGATCAGCGCGATCTTCGTGTCGCTGTCGAGGAAGATCTCCTTCACGTAGTTCTGGAACTTGAAGCGAACGAGCCCGTTCTCGCCCTCGAGCTGCGGATTCCAGTGCTCCTTGGCGAACTTCGCCAGGTCCATGAGCAGCGGCTGGGCGTAGTCGTCGCGCACGAAGTGCGTCTGCACGTCGATCACGAGCTGCGAGGCGAGGGCGCGTGCGCGTTCGTCCGCCACCCCGGGCGTCGCCGCCTCTGCGCGGCTCACTTCGAACAGCGGCCCGAAGATCTCGTTCATCGCCATGAAGGCGGCGGCCATGCCTGCGCTCGAGGAAAGGAACCGGCGCCGGCTCATGCCATGACGCGGTGCGAGCTTCCCGGCGAGCGCCTCGATCCGTGCCTCGACGGCACGCTGCTGCGGCGTCTGCGGCAACGGATCGTATTCGCCGTTCGAGACGATCCGGGTCGGTATCGGCAGCGGAGCGCCAACCTGCTCCGCGGGCTCGGTCTTCCGCAGATCCTCGTCGCTCAGAAAACGCATGAGCTCGTCCTCCCCCGTGTTTCGCACTACCTTCATGGACGATACGCGGTTCTCCCATGATCGAGAACCGGCGCGCGACCGATCCGCATACTTCAAGCTCGGGGCGCTGCATCTGGCGGCAGGCCGGGCAGGTGGACGCGCGGACCGCCCGCAGCGCGAAGTGTTCCCGGCTGACGCGACGAGGTGCTTCCATGCTGCACGGATGCGGGATGAGAGGACGGGTGCGGCGTTGCGGCGCCGCAGTGTGCTCGGCGGCGATGTTCGCGGCGACCGCCGCGAGCGCACAGGAGATCCAGGAGATCATCGTCACCGCACAGAAGCGCGAGCAGTCCCTGCAGGACGTGAGCGCCGCGGTGACCGCGATCGGCGCGGACCGGCTGCAGTCGGCGCAGATCGACACCATCGAGGACATGCAGCTCATCGTTCCGAGCATCACGTTCGGCAACGATTTCAACATGGCGAAGCTGTTCATCCGCGGGGTGGGCGCGAACACGTCCACCACGGGCAGCGAGACGGGCGTGGCACTGCACGTCGACGGCGCCGTCGTCGCGCGCGCGGAAGCGCAGCGCACGTCGCTCTTCGATCTGGAGCGTGTCGAGGTTCTGCGCGGTCCTCAGGGGAGCCTGTACGGACGCAATGCGGTAGGCGGCTCCATCAATCTCATCACCGCCAAACCGACGGTCGAGCCGGAAGGCTACGTCCGGCTCACGATCGGCAACTACGAGGCGATCGGCGCGGAAGGTGCTCTCGGCGGTCCGATCACCGACCGCATTCTCGGACGCTTCGCCGTGAAGGCGGACCAGCGCGGCGGTTTCGGCCGCAATCCCGTAACGGGCAGCGAGATCGACGATCTCAACCGGCGCATGGCGCGCCTGCACCTCAACTTCCTGCTGAGCGACAGCGTCGACCTGTTGCTCACCGGTGAGTACTTCAGTCAGGACGACGCTTCCAGCGCTCTCAAGTTCCGCCGCGAGACCTATCCCGACGTGCCGCGGCTGCAGGCGCTCGGCATCAGCGGATACGCGGCAGATCCGCGCGATCTGGCTTCCGAAGCCGATCCGCGCAACGAGACCGAGACCTATTCGGTCACGAGCACGCTGCGCTGGCAGATCAACGACACGTTCTCGCTCACCAACATCACCAACTACCGCGACTTCTTCAGCTACATCGTCCAGGACCTCGACGTCTCGGCGGTCGTCAACAGCCTGGCGACGAACGGACAGAGCACGACGGTGCAGCGCAGGGACGTGAACAGTCACCAGGCGAGCACGGAGTTCCAGCTCAACTTCACGCGCGACCGGCTGAACGGCGTATTCGGACTGTTCTATTTCCGCGAGAATCAGCGGCCGGTCGACACGATCGGCCTCACGCCCGTATTCGGCCAGGCGTCGAATCTCGACGTGCTCGCCGAGGCGGGCGTGGATCTCGAGTTCGCGCACGACATGTGCAGCACGTTCCGCTTCGTGGGTCGAGGTATCGCCGGTCAGACGCCCGTTCCGAAGCGCGCGTGCATCAAGACGGATCTGGACACGGACGTGTGGGCGGTCTTCGGACAGGCCGTCTACACCTTCGGAGCGCAGGAGGAGTTTTCAGTCAAGGTCGGGGGACGGTACAGCCACGAGGAGCGTTCGTCGGAGAACCCCGCGGTGCTCATCGCGCGAGGCGGGCTCGGACCCGTGGTGGTCTTCACCTCGGAGCCCTTCACGCCGGAGACACCGGACGGCACTCACGTCGAGCGCGATTTCAGCGATTTCACGCCGGAAGTGGGGCTCGAATGGCGTCGGGGGGGCGCGGGCGGCCGCAAACTCCTCTACTACACGTACTCCGAAGGCTTCAAGGCGGGTGCCGGCGAGAACGCGGGCGGAAGCCGTGTGATCGTCGATCCGGAAGAGATCGAGAGCCACGAGATCGGCTTCAAGAGCAACTGGCTCGACAACCGTCTCGCCGTGAACTTCGCGGCGTTCTACTACGAGCTCACGGGCCAGCAGATCAACAAGACCCTGCCGGGCGGGCCGGCCGGCTGGCAGACCGTCTTCGAGAACGCGGCCGAAACCTCCGCATACGGCGCCGAACTCGAGTTCTTCGGCAGCATCACCGATCGGTTCCGCATGAGCGGCTCGGTGGCGTATCTCAAGTCCGAGTACGACGATTTCGTGACATCGGATCCGCTCGATCCGAGAAACGTGTCGACGCCGGGGGCGCCGACATGCGACATCGATCCGGTGGCGGGATTCTGCCCGCAGGAGATCCAGCTCGCCGGCAACCCGACGCGCAACGCTCCGGAATGGGCGGCCAATCTGCATCTCGAATACGACATTCCCGCGCCGATGCTGCGCGGAGAGGGGCGCCTGACGCTCGCGGCGGACATTTCCTATCGCGACGACGTGTTCTTCACCGAGTTCCATCGTCTGCTCGAGGGCTCGGGGTCGTACACGATGTTCGACGCGAGCGTGCGCTACACGTCGGGGGGCGGCGGATTCTTCGCCGAGCTGTGGGGCAAGAACCTGTCGGATGAACTCGTCGAGTCGAGTACGTTCGCGCTGGCGACGGCACGCACCATCGGTGTCACCTGGCTGCCGCCGCGCACCTACGGACTCACCGTGGGTTACAACTTCTGACGGCAGGGCACGCGGCGCCTCGCGCTCTCTCGCGATCGAAGCGGGAGAGGGAGGGGCGCCACCGTGCGCGCTTCCCCTGTGCGTTGCAGCAGCCGCAAAGAGGCGTTGCGCGGATACAACGCCTGCTGCGCCGCATCTTGAAATCTGCGCGACATTACCTAGATTTCACGCTCTTTTTCAGTCCGCATTTGTACGGAGGGTCGTCGCAAATTTGCATCGCTATAGAATCTGTACAACCCTGACAGAAGTCTCATGACGCTAGCCTCGGAGGAGATTCAAGTTGTTTCCGAAGAAGTACGAGCAATACGCGAGAAAGCTCCGGCCGATCGTGGCGGTGTCGTCGCTCGCCGTGATCGCGACGCCCGCCGTGCAGGCTCAGGAGATCGAGGAAATCATCGTCACGGCGCAGAAGCGCGAGCAGTCGCTCCAGGACGTGAGTGCCGCGGTCACCGCCGTGAGCGCCGACAGACTCGAATCCGCGCAGATTAACAACCTCGAGGATCTGCAGCAGATCGTGCCGACGATCACCTTCGGCAACGACTTCAACATGGCGAAGATCTTCATCCGCGGCATCGGCGCCAACACGTCGACCACCGGCAGTGAGCCGGGCGTGGCGGTACACGTGGACGGCGTCGTGATCTCGCGTGCGGAGGCACAGCGCACGTCGCTGTTCGACATCGAGCGGGTGGAGGTGCTCCGCGGACCGCAGGGTACGCTGTACGGCCGCAATGCCGTGGGCGGCTCCATCAACCTCATCACCGCGAAGCCGACCGCGGAGCTCGACGGCTATGCGCGTCTGTCGGTGGGCAACTACGACGCGCTGTTCATGGAGGCGGCGGTCGGCGGTCCCATCACGGATCGCATCCGCGGCCGCATCGCCGGCAAGAGCGAGGAGCGGGGCGGCTTCGGCATCAACCCCGTCACCGGCAGCGACGTCGACGATCTCAACCGCCGCATGGCGCGCGGTCACCTGCAGTTCCTGCTCTCGGACTCCGCGGACCTGCTGCTCACCGCCGAGTGGTACAAGCAGGACGATGCGTCGAGCGCCGTGAAGTTCCGCCGCGAGACCTTCCCGGGCGATCCCGAGCGCTTCGCGACGGGTATCGGCGGTTACGCCACCAGGCCGCGCGACCTCGCCTCGGAGTACGACCCGCGCAACGTCACGGAGACGTGGTCGTTCACGAGCACGCTCACCTGGAATCTCAGCGACACGCTCACCTTCGTGAACATCACGAACTGGCGCGACTTCGAGACCAGCATCGTGCAGGACCTGGACGTGTCGGCGGTCGTCAACGCGCTGCACCTCAACGGCCAGGCCACGACCATCCAGCGCCGCGACGTCGACAGCATCCAGCGCAGCACGGAGTTCCAGCTGCAGTACCAGGGTGACGGCATCGACGGCGTGCTCGGTCTCTTCTACTTCGAGGAGGATCAGCAGCCGACGGACAGCATCGGTCTGACGCCCGACTTCGGCATGCCGTCGAACATCCAGCAGCTTCTGAACGCGGGCATCAGCCTCGAAGAGGCCTGGCGGATGTGCAACCGGCGCGAACGGCTCGGATCGATCGTCGACGGACTGCCCATGGCGCCGAAGCGTGTCTGCATCGACACGTCGCTGGGCACCGAGGCCTGGGCGATCTTCGGTCAGGCGCGCATCCAGCTCGGCCGCTTCACGGAGAGCCTCGACAATCTCGCGCTCAAGATCGGCGGCCGCTACAGCCGCGAGGAGCGCACCTCGGCCAACCCGGGCTACGTCATTGCCGCCAACGGTGCCGGCCCGGTGATCCGCTACACCTACGAGGACACCTACCGGGAGCGCGACTTCTCGGACTTCACGCCCGAAGCCGGCATCGAGTGGCGGGCGACCAGCGACGCGATGCTCTATTACACGTACTCGGAAGGCTTCAAGAGCGGCTCGGGTGAGAACGCCGCCGGCAGCACGACCATCGTGAATCCGGAGGAGGTGAAGCACCACGAGCTGGGCCTCAAGAGCACGTGGCTCGACGGGCGGCTGCTCCTCAACGTCGCCGCGTTCAAGTACGACCTGAAGGGCCTGCAGATCAACAAGACGATCAGCGGTCCGCCGGCCGGCTGGATCACGGTGTTCGAGAACGCGGCCGACACGTCGGGCAAGGGCGTCGAGGTCGAGTTCGCGGCAACGCCGTCCACCCGCTTCCGCCTGAACGGCTCGCTCGCCTGGCTCGACTCGCAGTTCGACGACTTCGAGACGGCCGATCCGCTCAACCCGGCGAACGTGCCGACGCCGCCGGGCGGCAGCAATCCGCCGCCGATCACGCTGCAGCCGATCCAGCTCGCCGGCAACCCGACGCGCAACTCGCCGGAGTGGGCTGCGAACCTGCACCTGGAGTACGACATTCCGGTGCCGGCGCTGCGCGCAGGCGGGAAGCTCACGCTGTCGGCGGACGTGAACTACCGCGACGACGTGTTCTTCACGGAGTTCCACCGCCTGCTCGAGGGCTCGGAGGCGTACACGATGTTCGACGCGAGCCTGCGCTACAGCACGGATGACGGCAAGTTCTTCGCCGAGCTGTGGGGCAAGAACCTGTCGGACGAGCTGGTCGAGGCGAGCACGTTCGCGCTCGCGACGGCGCGTACGATCGGCGTCACCTGGCTGCCGCCGCGTACGTACGGCCTGACGATCGGCTACAACTTCTGAAGAGCCGATCCCCGCTTCCCACGCCCCGCTCCCGCGGGGCGTGGGACCGGTCAGGTCTCATCTCTTCCAGAGTCGCTTCGTAGCGAGCTCCGCGCCCTCGACGAGGGCGCGGAGTTTCTTGAACGAGATTCCCGCGTCCATCTTGCCGATGCCGGCGAACGTGCCGAAGCCGCAGTCCGTTCCCGCGAGCACGCGCTCGCGGCCGACGATGTCGGCGAAGAGGCAGATGCGCTGCGCGACGAGCTCGGGATGCTCGACGTAGTTCGACGTCGAGGTGAGGAGGCCCGGCACGAGCACCTTGTCCTCGGGAATCTTCGCGTCGCGCCAGACGGTCCACTCGTGCGCGTGGCGGGGATTGGAGGCCTCGAAGAGGATCGCCGAGGGCTTGGCCTTCAGCACGATGTGCAGGATCTTCTCGAGCGGGATGTCGTGGTCGTGGGGTCCTTCGTAGTTGCCCCAGCACACGTGCATGCGGAGCGCTTCCGCCGGAACGTTGCGCAGGGCGTCGTTCAGCACCTCGACCTGATGCTCCGCCCGGGCGAGGAATTCCTTCTCGGTGAGCTTCTGGAATCCGGTGTGGCGCGCCATCGCGAGGTCCGGGCAGTCGATCTGCAGCACGAAGCCCGCGGCGTGGATGGCCTCGTACTCTTCCCGCATCGCGTTGCCGATCGCTTCGACGTACGCCTCGTGCGTCGGGTAGTACGCGTTCGGCTGGAAGGCGGAGATCACGCCCGGTGAAGCGGCGTTCATGAACGCCTCCACGGGACGGTGCTTCTCGACCGCGGCGCGCAGATTCTCGAGATCCTTGCGCAGGCTGTCGCGCTCGATCACCTCGATGGGGCCGATGCACGAGCAGCGCTTGAAGGTCTGCTTGCCGGCGAAGATCGCCATCTTCTCGCGGAACTCGGGGTACGGCTGCAGATCGAGGGCGATCAGCCGCTCGTTGTCGCCGCCGAAGCCCGAGAGGCGGTCCTTGATGTACGTGGCGTAGCCGATCTTCGACGTCTCGCCGTCGCTCACGACGTCGATGCCGATCTCGACCTGCTTCGCGACGATCGCATCCACCGCCTCCCGCATCGTGCGGTCGAACTCCGCCTGGTCGTACTCCTCGCCGAACTCGCGCTTGAAGAGGAAATCCACGACCGCCTTCTCGCGCGGCAGGCTGCCCACGTGGGTCGTCAGGATCCGGTCGGTGCTCAGCTTCATCGGGACTCCCTGCAGGTCGATCGGTCAGCAGACCCGGTCGCGCGGCGCGCGACCGGAAAAGAACAGGTCGAGATTCTCCGCGACGCGCATGCCCATCGCCACCCGCGTCTCGCGCGTGGCGCTGCCGAGATGCGGCAGCAGGACGACGTTCTCGAGCTCGAAGAGCGCTTCGGTGATCCTCGGCTCGTGCTCATAGACGTCGAGCCCCGCGCCCGCGATCGAGCCCGAGCGGAGCGCCGCCGCGAGCGCCTGCTCGTCGACGACCTCTCCGCGCGCGGTGTTGATGAGGAACGCGGTGGGCTTCATGAGTGCCAGACGTTTCGCGTCGAGCAGATGGCGCGTCTCGGCGCCGCCAGGGCAGTGCAGCGAGACGAAGTCGGACGCGCCGAGCAGCTCCTCCACCGTCGGGCAGAACCGCGCGCCGAGTGCGGCTTCGATCTCGGGTGCGGCGCGGCGGCGCGAGTAGTAGAGGATCTGCATGCCGAAGCCGAGATGCGCCTTGCGCGCCGTCGCCTGGCCGATGCGGCCGAAGCCGATGAGCCCCAGCGTCTTCCCCGAGAGCCGCGTACCCATCATGTGCGTGGGCCGCCAGCCGGTCCAGGCGCGCGCTCGGACGTGACGCTCGCCTTCGCCGGCACGCCTCGCGACCATGAGCATGAGAGTGATCGCGATGTCCGCCGTGCACTCGGTGAGCACGTCCGGCGTGTTCGTCACCACGATGCCGGCACGGCGGCAGGCCTCGAGATCGATGTGGCTCACGCCGACGCCGAAGTTGCCGAGGATCCTGAGCCGTCCGCGGCCGGCATCGACGATGGATGCGTCGAGGCGATCCGAAACCGTGGGACACACCGCGTCGTGCGTCGCCATCGCCTCCCGCAGCTCATCGGCGGTGAGCGGCCGGTCCTCCACGTTGCGCGTGAGCTCGTAGCGCTCGGCGAGATACTGCTCGACTTCGTCGGGCCAGCGGCGGGTGAGGAGGACTTTCGGTCGGTTCATCTCGACGTACCGGTGGAGTGGGGCTTCAGCCGGCGACGGGTTCTGCAGCCGTGTAGATCCTGAAGAGCTCGCTCACGTCGTGCACGGCGAGATCGGGTTGCTGCTCGGGCGGCAGTTCCGCGAACTCCGCCGCGTTGCCCACACCGGAGCTCACGGCGATGCCGAGCGCACCGGCGCGCTTTGCCATCAGCACCTCGAGCGCAGGATCGTCGCCGACGACCGCGATGTGCGCGGGATCGACGCCGAGGTGGCGGGAGGCGATGCGCAGCGCATCGGGCGAGGGTTTGCCGAGCACGTGCGCGCGCCGGCCGGTCACGCTCGTCACGGCCGCGGCGATCACGCGCGAGGTGCTCAGCATCTTGCCGTGTGCGCCGGCGAAGTAGGGCACGAGCGACGCGACGAACAGCTTCGCGCCGTTCTCCACCGCATGGCAGGCCGCCTCGACGTGCTCCATGCCGAATTCGCGGAACCAGCCGACGAACACCGCATCGGCTTCCTGCCGTCCCGTGGGCGGCACGATCTCGATGCCCGCAGCTTCCAGCGGCTGGCGCACGCCTTCGGTGCCGAGCGCCATCACGCGCCGGATCCGCCGCCGCACGAAGTACTCCGCGGCGACGCTCGCCGGCGTGAGGACCGAGTTGTCGGACAAAGGAAGGCCCGCGTCGCGCAGCTTGACGACGTACTCGTGCGGCGGACGCACGGTGCCGTTCGTGAGCACCACGAACGGTATGCCGCGGTCGGCCAGGTGACGCGTCAGCTCGAGCGCGCCGGGCAGCACACGCAGACCCTGATGACGGGCATCGCCCAGTACGAGCGTGCCGTCGAGGTCGAACACGAAGCCCCGCACGGACGCCAGGCGCGCCCGCGCATCGAAAGACGTATCCACGATCAACCTTCAGTTCACGAGAGCTCGAGCCGGAAGTTCGGCTTCTCGACGACGATCCGCGCCGTATCGGCGCGACGGGCGATCTCGCCGAGGAGCTTCAGCAGCGGTCGGCTGTCCGGATTGTAGCGCCGTCGCGCGGGTCCTGCGGCAAGCATCGCGTCGACCTGATCGCCCGGCATCACGGCGCGGAGCAGGAACTCCTCGTCGGGCATGCCCGGTGCGAAGCGTTCGCGCAGCTCTTTCAGCGTCGGCGTCCGCTCCTCCATCAGCTCCTTCGTGCGCGGAAGCGAAAGGATCCGGTCGCGCACGTTGGGGTCGACGGGCATGGTCGGCCGGCCGAAGCGGCCGATCACATAGCGGATCACCTGATCGGGCACCTGCCCGTAGCGCTCGGTGCCGATCACGTTGAGCAGCGCCTGCGCGCACACGATCTGCGGGAACGGCGTGACCATGATCGGATAGCCGAGCTCGGCGCGCACGCGCTGCACTTCCTCGATCACCGCGGGCAGGCGACTCTCGAGGCGCAGCTCCCTGAGCTGACGTTTCATGGTCGTCATCACGCCACCGGGAATCTGGTGATGGAGGAACGCCGCGTCGTATTCCTGAGGCGTGCCTGCGGGAAGCCCTTCGGCGCGTGCGAGGCGCGTGAAGTAGTCGACCACCTGCGCGAGCGCGCGATCGTCGATGTCGACCCTGTGCCCGAGCTCGCGCAGGTTCGCGACGATGCGCGTCGCCGAAGGCAGCGACGTGCCGTTCGCGAGCGGCCCTGCCGCGACGTGCAGCACGTCGATGCCGAGCTCCGCGGCGGTCATGTACGTGAGCGGTGCGAGTCCGATGGTGGTGTGAGAATGCAGCTCGAGCGGCTTTCCGCGGAGCACCTGGCGCAGGGCAGGGATGAGCGTGCGGGCCCGCTCGGGCGTCAGCAGGCCCGTCGGGTCCTTGATGTACACGCGCGCGACGTGCGGCGACTTCGCGACCTCCGAGACGAAGTGCGCATAGAAGGCGTCGTCGTGCACCTCGCTCACGGTGTACGTGAGACCGACGAGCACCTCGCCGCCGGCCGAGTGGATCATGCGCGCCGCATCGAGCACCGCGGGGATGTCGTGCATGGCATCGACCAGCGCGAAGCGCGAGATGCCGTGCTCGACGAGCTTGCAGTACACCAGCTGCATCAGATCGCGGTCCGCCGTCTCCCACGAGATGAAGCGGAAGCCGGTCGTGATGAACTGCAGCGGCGTGTTCGGCATCGCCGCACGCATCAGGCGGATGAGCTCCCAGGGATTCTCCCGGTGCGTGCGCACCGCGATGCCCATGTGCGTGCTCGAAGTGAAGTCGAGAGCCTGCAGACCGATGCGGTCGAGAACCGGCGCGATCTCGAGCTGCTGCGCCGTATTGAGTCCCGTGGCGCCCCACAGGCTCTGATTGCCGTCGCGGACGGATACGTCGACCAGCCTGATCTCAGCCATGGTTCCCTCCTGCGCGCGACGCTTCGGCCTCCGCCTTTCCGCCGCCTCCTGCGACATGTTGCCAGAAGCGGGCGAACCACTGGGTATCGACGCCGCCGCGCGCGAACTCCTCGCTGCCCGCCACGGCAGCGTGCATCGCGAGATTCGTCGTCACGCCCTCGATGCGGCAGTTGGCCAGCGCGCGGCGCAGCCGTTCGAGGCACTGCGTCCGGTCCGCGCCGTGGACGATCAGCTTCGCGAGCAGTGAATCGTAGAACGGCGGAACCTTCGCACCGACCTCGATATGCGTGTCGATGCGAATGCCGGCCCCGGCGGGAAACACCGCGCGCGTGACGGTTCCGGGGCTCGGACGGAAGTCGAGCGCAGCGTCTTCGGCATTGATGCGGCACTCGATGGCGTGGCCCGAGAGCACGACGTCGCTCTGGCGCAGCCGCAGCCGCTGTCCCTGCGCCACGGCGATCTGCTCGGCGACGAGATCGAGCCCCGTCACCATCTCGGTGACCGGATGCTCGACCTGGATGCGCGCATTCATCTCGAGGAAATAGAACTCCTCGCGCTCGCGGTCGACGAGGAACTCGACGGTGCCGAGCCCGCGGTAGGCGAGACGCCGGCCGAAGGCGACGGCGGCGGCATGCATCGCCTGCCGCAGACCGTCCGGCAGCTCCGGGGCAGGGGCTTCCTCGATCAGCTTCTGATAGCGCCGCTGGATCGAGCAGTCCCGGTCGCCGAGATGAATGACGTCCCTGCCGTCGCCGAGGATCTGTACCTCGACGTGGCGGCCGGAGAGCACGAGCCGCTCGAGATAAACGCGGGAGTCTCCGAACGCGGTGTTCGCTTCCGCCATCGCGAGCTCGATCGCCTCGGCGAGGTGCGCCGGCTCCCGGACCGGCCGCATGCCGCGACCGCCGCCGCCGCCCACGGCCTTGATGAGGAGCGGCCAGCCGATGCGTTCCGCGAGCTTCTGCGCCTCGCTCACCGAGGCGACGGCCCCGCCGGGCACGACCGGGATTCCCGCGGCGATCGCGTGCTCGCGCGCGCGCAGCTTGTCTCCCACCGCCTCGAGCTGCTCCGCCGTCGGACCGATGAACACGATTCCCGCCTCGTCGCAGGCGCGGGCGAACTGCGCGTTCTCCGACAGGAAGCCGTATCCGGGGTGAACGGCATCCACCCGAGCGGCCTTTGCCGCACGCACCACGGCAGCGATGTCCAGATAGCTTCGTGCCGATGGTGCCGGGCCGATGCGAATGGTGCGGTCCGCGAGACGCGCAGGCACCGACTCGAGATCCGCGTCGGAAGCGGCGAGCACCGTCTCGATGCCGAGCCGGCGGCAGGTGCGGATGATGCGGGCGGCGATCTCGCCGCGGTTCGCGATCAGCAGACGGCGGATGATCATTCCCGTACCGGCGCGAGCCGCATGAGCACGTGACCCTGCTCGACGAACTCGGCATCGGCCGCGCAGATCTCGATGACCGTCCCGTGCGCGCCGGCGTACACCGAGTTCATGAGCTTCATCGTCTCGACGATGCCCACCACCGTATCCGGCGCCACGCGTGTGCCGACCTCGACGAAGGGCGGAGCGCCCGGCTTCGGCGCGCGGTAGAACGTGCCGACGAGCGGCGCGCGCACTTCCAGCGTGCCTTCGCGCGCCTCGGCCTGAGCGGCCGGTTTCCCGGGGGCGGATGATTCAGATTCCGCGCCGGCAGAGTCCCCGACATCGATGGGATTCGGCGCGGAGAGGGTCTGTTTCTCCTGAGTCCAGCCGCCCTGGTCGGTCTTCGAGCGGCGCAGGACGAGGCGGAAACGATCGGTTTCGAGGCGCAGCTCGTCGAAGGACGAGGCATCGAGCAGGCGCAGGATCTCCTGCACGTCTTCGTCGGTGAGATTCACGGCTAGCGGTCTTTGTGGCCGAGCACTGCGAACACGTGGTCGAAGGGACGCGCCTTGGGCTTCGCGATCGGCTCGCGCTCACGATTGCGCCAGACGGTCTCGGGACGGCTCTGGAGCAGGAACACGCCGTCGGCCCCCTGTCCCTCGATCGCCCACTCGATGTCCTGCGGCATGCCGTAATGCCGCTCGATTCTGCGGGCGATGTCGGCGAGCGCCGCGATCTCCGCATCGTCGATGCACGGCGCCGAGCGCTTCTCGTCGGGCACTTCGATCGAACGGACGCCGCCCGCGCGCTCGTCGGGAACGTGCTGCGCGAGCTTCTCCGCGACCTTCCGCTGCAGGATCTCGCCCGTCACCTTGCTGACGACGAATTTGTCCGGCGTGACCTCACCGCTCACGATCGCGGAGCCGAGACCCCAGCTTCCTTCGATCGCGATCACCGAGCGGTCGCCCGTCACCGGGCTGCGCGTGAACATCACCCCGGAGGAGCGCGCATTGACCATGCGCTGGACCACGACGCCCATCGCGACGTTCTCCTCGGGAAGCTTGAGGCGCAGGCGGTACGTCACCGACTCGGCACTGTAGAGACTCGCCCAGCAGCGGCGCACCGCGGCGGCGACGTGCGCCTCGCCGCGCACCCAGAGCTCGGTGTCCTGCAGCCCTGCGAAGCTCGCATCCTCGCTGTCCTCGCTGGTTGCGCTCGAGCGCACGGCGACCGGCATGCCGTCGCCGAGACGGCGATACGCTGCGGTGATCTCCGATTCCAGCTCGGGGGGCAGCGCCGCGCTCACCAGCCGCTCGCGGATCATCGACGTCGCGGCGTTGACCGCCGCCATGTCAGCGGGATCGAGCGCGGCGATGGTCCTGCGGATCGATCCGTCGCCGTCTACCGAGGCGAGGAACCGGTCGAACGCGGCGGTCGTGATCACGAAGCCGGGCGGAACGCGGATGCCCGCGCGGGTCATCTCGCCGAGGCTCGCGCCCTTGCCGCCGACGGATGCGCGGTCGCGCATGCCGATGTCGGCGAACCAGCTGACGAACGGTGTGCTTCCGGAGGTCATCGTCGCGCGTTCACTCCAGGATCGTCACGACGCCCCGATTGCCGTCGACGCGGATGCGCTGTCCGGAGCGGATGCGCTTCGTCGCCTGGCCCGTGCCGACCACCGCCGGCATGCCGTACTCGCGCGCCACGATCGCCGCGTGCGACATCGCACCGCCGATGTCCGAGACGGCCGCCTTGATCTTGTTGAAGAGCGGCGCCCAGCTCGGCGCGGTCACGGGGCAGACGAGGATGTCGCCCTCGCGCACCTCGCCGAACTCGTTGACGTTCTTCAGCACGCGCGCGATGCCTTCGACGACTCCAGGTGATGCCGCATAGCCGTGCAGCTCGTTCTCGTTCACCTCGCCCGGCGTGCGTGCCCACTCCTGCAGCGTCTCGGAGGTGATGCCCCAGAGCATCTGCACGGCGGGATCCTCGATGCGCTCCGGCATCGGACCGAGCGCGGGCGGCGCGTTCCACTCGCGCAGCTTCTCGATGATCTCCTTGCGCCGCGCGACGATCGGCTTCCAGTGGTTCTTTCCGACCGGTCCCGTGCCCGAAGCCCAGCCGAGTGCCACGTCGGTGAGCGCGTCCTCGACCTCCGTATGGCGCAGGTGGAAGATGTCTTCCGGATCGTCGATGAGACCCTGCCGCGCCAGCAGCCGGCCGAACTCGCGGATCTTGTTGAAGAACACCGTCGTGTGCCACTGCTCGCAGTAGAACTTGTGGTTCTCCACGTACGGGAACACGAGGTGGCACAGCTCGAGCATCTGATCGAAGGCCTTGCGGTCCTCCTCGGTCGTGAGCAGCTCGCGGTACTCGGCGATGATGCGCGCGCGCTCGCGGCGCAGCTCCTCGATCGGCCGGTCGAGACTCTTCCCCGCCTTGATCTGTCCGATGTACGAGTAGAGCGCCGAGAAGGGCAGGGTGAGATCGTCGTTCCAGCTCCGGTGGTGGTGGTAGAAGCCGTCGCCGGGCGTGACGTTGAACCACGGTTGACGTGACTTCTCGAGCTCCGCCAGCCACTTCTCACCCGCCTCGCCGCTCGCGCGCATCGCCTCGAGGATCTCGTTGGGATCGCGCCCTTCCGCGAAGTGGCCGTCCACGCCGAGCTCGACGGCGAGACGGGCGAGGCGCTTGATCTCGTCGTCCGGCCGGAACATCAGCACGTCGATGCCGGCCACCATGCGCGCGACCGTCTGATCGGAGATCTCGGGGAAGGCCTTCTTGCAGAACTGGAAGAAGACGAGATACGCACCGTACCCGAGCATCAGGAACTCGAAGTGGTGCTGCCACATCACCGAGAGGCTGTCGATGCAGCGGTGGAAGGATTCGCGCAGGTAGTGGTTCTGGGCGATACCGCGCGCTTCCCTGATGACCGCCTCGTCCTCGAACTCGGGGAGCTCGGGGATCTTCACCGCCTCGAGGTCCTCGATGAGCTTGAGCATGCGCTTGCGCCACTCCTCGTTGAGGCGCGTCCAGTTCTCGTAGTAGTAGCTCGCGCGCTCCTGGAACACCTTCGCGCGCTTCTCGATCTCCGCCGGATCCGACACGGCGTTCGCGGTGATGTACACGCGCCCGTTGATGATGCGGTAGTCGATGCCGAGCGCGGCCGGGAAGGCGAACATGCGCGTCGTGTTCGCCCCCATCGCGATGTACGGGATCTCCGTCGTGATGGCGTCGAAAGCAGGCATCGGCTCCGGAAAGTGCATCGAGTTGTAGAACCAGAAGCGCTGGTCATCCTCGGGCCGGAACCGCGTGAAGTAGGCGTACATGTCCTGCCACCCCTCCGTGCCGGGCACGTCGGCGATCTGTGAAGGGAGGGGGAAGGTGATCTTCTTCGGAGGGTTACCCGTCATACGCCATTCTCCCCGATCGAAACTCGTTGCAGGAGGCGGACGCCGCCAGGCGCCGCCGGCGAAGGATCGTTGCTCGAAGCGCCCCAGTCTCGACTGCGCGTGCGCAAATCATCCTCCGGTAGTGCGCTGCGACTGCCGGCGGAACTCTCCCGGCGTGAGGCCGAAGCGCTCGCGGAACACCCGTCCGAAATGGGACACGTCGTTGAAGCCGTGGTTCAATGCGATGTCCGTGATGCTCCGTCCACGCTGCGCGGGATCGGCGAGGGCGCGGGAGGCTTCCTCGAGCCGGCGGCGCAGGATGTAGCGCGCCGCGGTCTCCTCACCCTCCTCGAAGAGCTGGTGCAGATAGCGCACGGACACGCGCACGCCCTTCGCGACGCGCGCGGGCGTGAGATCGGGATCGAAGAGGTGCGTCTCGATGTACTCCCGGATCTGCTGCCGCCGGCGGGCCGCGAGCGTAGCAGGGGAGGGCGAGATCCCCTGGATCTCCGAGTAGGCGCTCGCGACGAGGTCGAGGAGCGCGTCGTTGAGCCGCGGCGGCAGGAGAGTATCCGGGCTCGCCAGGCAGTGCTGCCACAGATTCTGCAGGAAGCGCGAGGTGAGGCCGCTCACGGTGCCCGACCCGCGTAGCGTGACACCTGCGACGGCGTCTGTATCGCCGAGCCGGCGGGCAAGCTCCTGGTGCGGGATGCAGAACACGAGCGACCGGTTCCGCTCATCGATGTGCACGTCGTAGGGCCGCGTGCTGTCGAACAGCGTGAAGTCGCCGTATTCCACGCGCGTCTCGCGGCCCTCCTGCCGGTGAACGCAGGTACCCTCGAGCTGGAGACAGAGCAGGAAGCGGGGCTCGCGGGAGCGCGCCACGTGCTGGCGCGAGTGCTGGACTGCGGCCGGATCGGAGGTCACGTCGGCGATCGTCACCCGCCCGAGATCCGCGAGCGTGAGGCGTCCACTGAAGGCGTTCCAGTCGGCGGGGTCCACGGCGAGCTGGGTCATCACGCTGCCGGTCAGCTCGTTCCAGTAGTCCACACGCCGCTGCGGCGCTATGCCCTCCGTCGAAAAGGTTTCCAGGTGAGGCATGGTGGCGCCCCCTACGCACCGCAGCATCCACTGGTCGGGCAATCATAATCAGCTTCGGCCTGACTGGGCAGCAGGGCGGCCGGGGCCAGGCACGAGGTCGGGATTTCCCCGGCGGTGGACCCGCCTGCGCCGCCAGTCGAGCGGGGCTCGCCGCGCTGCGGCGTAATGGCGCGGTCGTCCGATTCCCGTGCGAGGTGACCGGAGCGTCATGCTGGAGCTGTACCACGCCGAACCAGCGGCCAATTCGATGAAGGTTCTCCTCTGCCTCAAGGAGAAGAACCTCGACTTCGTGAGTCACTACGTCAATCTGCTCATGTTCGAGCAGCACCAGCCCGAGTTCCTGAAGATCAATCCCAACGGCCAGGTGCCCGTGCTCGTGCACGACGGGGCGATCATCACGGAGTCCACCGTCATCAACGAGTACCTCGACGAGGTATTCCCTGACACACCCCTGCGGCCCGCCAACCCCCTCGAGCGCGCACGCATGCGCATCTGGAGCAAGTTCGTCGACGAGTATCTCTGCCCGGCCCTCAGCATGTGGGGCTGGCACATCCTCGTCCGGCGCGTGGCGAAGGCCCTGAACAAGGACGAGCTCGAGAAGGCGCTCGCGCGGATTCCGCTCGAGGAGCAGCGCGACAAGTGGGCGACGGTCGCGGGCGAGTCGTTCACGCCTGAGCAGCTGGAGGACTCGAGGCGCCGGCTCGCGGTCTCGGTCGAGCGCATGGAGAAGATTCTCGGCGAGTCGAAATGGCTCGCCGGCTCGACGTATTCCCTCGCGGACGTGAACTCCTACTCCATGGTCGCCGGTATCGCGCGGATATTCCCCGATCTCCTCAACGAGCGGACCGCGCCGCGCAGCTTCGAGTGGCTCGCGAGGATGAACGAGCGCCCGGCGGTCAAGGCGGCGCTCGCCATGCCGAATCGCGTGCCGGAGACGCTGCGCGCGCTGGGAGTGGAGCAGTAGCGGGAGCTCGCCCTCGACCGTGCGCCCGCGCCCACGGGACGTGACATACTCAGGCAATTCGTCGACCGAGGATGAGATTCCGATGCAGACCACTGGCGCCGCACTTCTCGAAGCGATGTACGAGACGGGGATCGAGTACCTGTTCGCCAATCTCGGCAGCGATCACACCGCTCTCGTGGAGGCGCTCGCGGCGGGGCGCAGAGCAGGGAAGAAGCTCCCGCAGATCGTCACCTGCCCGCACGAGATGGTCGCGCTGACGGCGGCGCACGGCTTCGCTCAGGTTTCGGGCCGGGCGCAGGCGGTGGTCGTGCACGTGGACTGCGGCACGCAGTCGCTCGCCGGCGCGATTCACAACGCCGCGAAGGGCCGCGTGCCGGTGCTCATCTTCGCCGGCACCTCGCCGGTGACGCAGGAGGGTGAGGCTCGCGGCAGCCGCAACGAGTTCATCCAGTGGATCCAGGACGTGTTCGACCAGCGCGGCATCGTGCGAGGCTACGTGCGCTACGACAACGAGATCCGCCGCGGCGAGAACGTCAAGCAGCTCGTCCATCGCGCGATGCAGTTCGCGTACAGCGATCCGAAGGGTCCCGTCTACCTGATGGCCTCGCGCGAGGTGCTCGAATCGGAAGTGCCGCCCGTCGCGCTGGACACCAGCAGGTGGGTTCCCGTCGCACCGTCCCCTCTGCCGCCCGATGCGCCGGCGATGATCGCCGATGCGCTGGCGAAGGCCCGGCGGCCGCTCGTCGTCACGTCCTACCTGGGCCGCAACCCGAAAGCCGTCGAGGAGCTGCTTCGACTGTGCCGCCGGCTCGGCGTCGGCGTGTTCGAGTCCGTGCCGAGCTACATGAACTATCCGGGCGACGACCCGATGCACCAGGGCGTGCAGTGGAACGAGAAGCGCCAGCACCCGGGTCTCGTCGAGGCCGACGTCGTGCTGGTGATCGACAGCGACGTGCCGTGGATTCCCACGATCCATCGGCCGTGCCCCGATGCGCGGATCTTCCACATCGATGTCGATCCGCTGAAGGTGCAGATGCCGCTGTGGTACATCCACGCGCAGCACGTCTTCCGCGCGGACGCGGCGCTCGCGCTGCGCCAGATCAACGAGCAGCTCGAGCGGCTTACCATCGACGAGGCTGCGGTGACGGAGCGCCGCAGGCACTACGAGCAGCGCCACGCGGCGCGGATGGAAGAGCTGAGCCGGCGTGAGCAGCCGAAAGGCGACGCGCTCACGCCGGAGTACCTGACGGCCTGCGTCCGCCGCGCCATCGGTCCCGAGGCGATCGTGCTCAGCGAAGGCGTAACGAACTTCGGTGTGATCTCCGAGCACGCCCGCCGCACGCGCCCGGGAACGTACTTCACGAGCGGCGGCGGCTCGCTCGGCTGGACCGGCGGTGCCGCGGTCGGCGTCAAGCTCGCGCGTCCCGATGCGCTCGTCGCCGCTCTCACGGGCGACGGTTCGTATCTGTTCTCGATCCCGTCCACCGTGCACTGGATGGCGCGGCGCTATCGCACGCCCTTCCTGCAGGTGGTCTACAACAACGGAGGCTGGCGCGCGCCGCGCTTCTCGGCGATCGGCGTGCATCCCGAAGGGTACGCGAGCCAGGGCGACGACATCGGCGTGAGCTTCGAGCCCTCGCCGGATCACGCCGGCATCGCGGCCGCGGCAGGCGGCGCGCACGCCGAGACGATCGAGCGGCCGGAGCAGGTCGAGCCGGCGCTGGAGCGTGCCCTGCGCGCGATCCGCGAAGAAGGCCGCTGCGCGGTCATCGACGCGCGGCTGACGCCGGGCTGAAGGGGAGCCGCCGCGCGGCGCGGCGGCGCCTCACCCGCTCAGAGACGGAAGACGCGCTCAGCGTTGAGCTGGAAGAACTTCTTCTTGTCCTCGTCCGGCATGTCCATCGCGTCGAGCGTGCGCACCTCGTCGGCGACGAACTGATAGGGATAGTCCATCGCGTAGAGCACGCGATCGACACCGAGCACGGACTGGCAGAACCTGATCGCGGGCTCCCACGCGACACCGCTGTTCGTCACGTAGAAGTTCTCGCGCAGGTACTCGCTCGGCTTTCTCCTGAGCGGCTTCACCGATTCGTAGCGCTTCGAGAGCACCGTCGCGCGGTGCATGTAGTCGATGCGGTAGAGCCAGAACGGCAGCGCCTCGCCGGTGTGCCCGAGGACGATCTGCAGCTTCGGGAACCGGTCGAATACTCCCTTCACGATGAGTCGCAGCGCGTGCAGCCCGGTCTCCACCGCGAATCCGTAGATCGCGCCGTCGAGCCCGCTCTCGAGGAAGGGGCCGATCATGGACTTCGGCGGCGTGTTCGGATGGATGTAGATCGGCACGTCGAGCGCCTCGGCGGCTTCGAAGATCGGCCAGAACTTCGGGTCGTCGAGGTACTCGCCGAGCGTGTGATCGTTGATCACCCCGCCCTTGAAGCCGAGCTGGCGCACTCCGCGCTCGAGCTCCTTCGCCGCCGCCTGCGGATCCTGCGGCGCGACCGCGGCCATGCCCGCATACCGCGTCGGATGGCGGCGGACGGCCTCGGCGAGCTGGTCGTTGCTGTCGCGTGCGAGAGAGACGGCCGTCGGCGCGTCGAACACCTGCACGCCGGGCGACGTGAGCATGAGGAGCTGCACGTCGATGCCCGCCGCATCCATGTCGCGGATGCGCTGCTCGCCGAGGTCCTGGATCTTCTCGATGATCGACCGTGCGCGATCGCTCGGGCTGCCGAGATAGAAGCTCCACATCGTGTTGAAGCCCGGATCGTCGACGACGCGCGATTCGAGGAGCTTCCGGTACTGCCGGAACAGCTCGGGCGGGGCCCATGCCTCCTCGGTCGCGATGCGCCGGTAACCCTTCGCGGGACCGACGGGAGTGCTCGGATTCACCGGGTTCTGTGTGTCGCTCATCGTGTGCAGCCCTTGCAGCCCTGAAGGAGAACGGATGGGCGCGCGATCATGGCACAGCGCGCGCGACGGCGGAAATCGTGCGCTCCGCACGCACGCGCGGGCATGCACCTCGCGGCCCGCCCCGCGTATCATGCGCGGATCGCGTGTGTCGGGAGTGCGTATGAAACCGGAGCTCGAGCTGCTCTTCGAAGTGAACGCCTCGCTCGATCCCGCGGTGGAAGTCGGGCCGACGCCGCGCGGGCTGCGGCGCGTGGTGCCGATCACCGGCGGAACGTTCGAAGGCCCGCAGCTGCGCGGGACGGTCGTACCGGGTGGCGCCGACTGGCAGTTCGTGCGCGCGGACGGCGTCACGGAGGTCGAGGCGCTCTACCTGCTGCGGACCGACGACGGTGTGCTCATCAAGGTGCACAACCGCGGCGTCCGCCACGGACCCGAAGAGGTGATGCGGCGGATCTACGCGGGCGAGGACGTCGATCCGGCCTCGTACTACTTCCGCGCGACGCCGACGTTCGAGGCGCCCGCAGGGCGCTACGAATGGCTCAACCGCAGTGTGTACGTGTGCACCGGCGCACGCTTCGGGCGCGCGGTGCGCCTGTGGATGTATCGCGTCACCTGACGCGAAGTGGAATGCATGTGCGGACCGCGGTGCGGTCCGTGCCGAGGAGTGATCCAGTGACTGTGAACTATCCAGAACCCAGGCTCTTCATCGCCGGCGAATGGGTTTCCGGAGGCGGACGCCGCACGCAGCCGGTCGTCAATCCCGCGACCGAGGAGGTGCTCGGTGAGCTTCCGCACGCGACGACGGCCGATCTCGATCGCGCGCTCGAGGCGGCGCGCAGGAGCTTCCCGAGCTGGCGCGCAGTGCCGCCGCACGAGCGCGGCCGCATCCTGAGGCGTGCGGCGGAGCTGCTGCGCGAGCGCAGCGAGCACGTCGCGCGCATCGCGACGATGGAAGAGGGCAAGCCGCTCGCCGAGTCGCGCCGCGAGGTGGAGATGTCGGCGGAGATCTTCGAGTGGTACGCCGAGGAGGGCCGGCGTGCCTACGGCCGCGTGCTGCCGCAGCGGGCGACCGGCGTGCGCATGACGGTGCTCAAGGAACCCGTGGGACCCGTCGCGGCGTTCGCGCCCTGGAACTTCCCGATCGGCAATCCCGCGCGCAAGATCGGCGCCGCGCTCGCTGCCGGATGTCCCTGCATCCTGAAGCCTGCGGAAGAGACGCCTGCCACGGCGCTCGAGGTCGCGCGTGCGCTGGTCGATGCAGGTCTGCCGCAGGGCGTGCTCTCGATCGTGTTCGGCGTGCCGGCCGAAGTCTCCGCGCATCTGCTCGCCTCTCCGGTCATCCGCGCCATCTCGTTCACGGGCTCGATCCCGGTGGGCAAGCAGCTCATGAAGCTCGCCGCCGAAGGCATGAAACGCACGACCATGGAGCTCGGCGGCCACGGTCCGGTGCTGGTGTTCGACGACGTCGATCTCGAGCAGGTGCTCGACCTGTCGGTGCCCGCGAAGTACCGCAACGCCGGCCAGGTCTGCGTCTCGCCGACGCGCTTCTACGTGCACGAGTCGCTGTGCCGGAAGTTCGCCGAAGGGTTCGCCGCGCGCGCCCGCGCGCTGAAGGTGGGCAACGGCCTCGAGAACGGCACGCAGATGGGACCGCTCGCGCATCCGCGCCGGCTCGAGGCGATGGAGCGGCTGCTCGACGACGCGCGGCGTCACGGCGCGCGCTTCCTCGCAGGCGGCGAGCGCATCGCCGGCAAGGGTTACTTCTGGCAGCCCACGGTGCTCGCGGACGTGCCCAACGAGGCGCGGATCATGAACGAAGAGCCCTTCGGGCCCGTGGCGATCATCAATCCGTTCTCGAGCTTCGAAGAGGCAATCGAGCAGGCGAACCGCCTGCCCTACGGGCTCGCCGCGTACGCCTTCACGCGCTCGGCGCGCACGGTCAACCTGCTCGGCGAGCAGATCGAGGCGGGCATGATCGGCATCAACAGCTATCAGATCTCGGTGCCCGAGTCGCCGTTCGGCGGTGTGAAGGAGAGCGGGCACGGCTCGGAGGAGGGCATCGAAGGCCTCGAGGCGTGCCTGGTGACGAAGTTCGTCACCGAGGCATGAGGGCGGCGGGGCGCGGAGTCGCTCCGCGCCTCATGCCGTCACGGTCGTGATGCGGGCCGAATTCCTGCCCGTGACGCAGAACACTTCCTGCGACTGGTAGTGTCTGCGGAACTCGCGCGGCGTCATCCCGTAGCGGGCGCGGAATACGCGCCCGAAATGCGTCGCGCTGTTGAAGCCGTAGTCGAACGCGATCGACGTCACGGTGCGTCCGCGCTGCGCCGGCAGCAGCAGCGCGCGCGAGCACTCCTCGAGCCGGCGGCGCAGGATGTAGCGCGCGACCGTCTCGTTCTCCTGTGAGAACAGGTGGTGCAGGTAGCGCGTCGTGATGCGGCACGCGGAGGCGATGCGCGACGGCGTGAGGTCCGGATCGCCGAGATGCGCTTCGATGTAGTTGATGATGCGCGTGCGATGCGCGGTGGCGAGCGATGAGCGCTCGGCGCGTGCGCGCGGCACGGTCGAATAGGCGCTCGCGATCAGGTCCAGGATGGCGTGCGTGACGCGCGGCGCAGTCGCCGGATCGAAGCCCTCGCAGCACTGCCGCCAGAACTGACGCAGGAAGCCCGAGAGGAGCCCCGACAGGCCGTTCGTGCCGGACATCGGCAGCGCCACGATGCTCTCGGGCGAGGCCAGATGGCGGCGCATGATCTCGTGCGGGATGCCGAGCACGAACATGTTGTTCGGCTTCTCGAAGATGATCTCGTAGGGCCGCGTGCTGTCGCAGATCGTGAAGTCGCCGCGTCCGAGACGCGCTTCGCGCCCGTCCTGGCGGTTGATGCTCTCGCCTTCGAGCTGCATGTGCAGGAAGAACATCGCCTCGCGCGTGCGCGCGACGTGCTGATGCGAATGACGGACCCATTGCGAGTCGGAGTACACCTCGGCGAGGCGGATGTCTCCGACGCGGGTGCGGGCGAGCCAGCCCGTGAAGCTGTCGAGATCGACCGGATCCGCGACGATCGGCGTGAAGCTCTCGCACGCCATGTCGTTCCAGAACTCGATCTTGCGACGCGGTTCCAGTCCAGCCGTCGAGAACGTCTCCAGATGAGCCATGAAAAGCCCTCCGCAGTCTCGTTCTTCACGCTCACCGGGGCGGTGCCCGTGGCCGTCGCGCAACAGCCGTGGCGGCGGCGATCGCTACTCAGTATGCGCTGATTTCGGGCATCTGAATATGCCTCCGTTGCAGGTCCGGCACACCTTCCGACCGGACAGACCCTTTGAATGAGCCGGAAGCTCCGGCCGCGGATCGGCTACACGCGGGAGGGATTGGTTATATACAATAACGATATCGGCACGATCGGCGCCGCACCCTGTTGCGCGCGAAACACGTCAAGGCAGCGCATTCCCCGCAGCAGCGGGAGCGGGCCCGCGACGTGCGATGCCTTCATGACTGGACGACGACAAGGGGATCCTCGATGAGTACACGCGTGGTTTCGGTCGAATTTCAGGACAACGTGGCGGTCGTGACCGTCGATAACCCGCCGGTCAACACGATCACCGCCGCGGTGCGCGAGGGCTTGTTCCAGGCGGCCGACCAGATCCGCGCGCAGCCCGGGGTGAAGGCCGTGGTGCTCCTCTGCAAGGGCAGCACCTTCTTCTCCGGCGCCGACATCAACGAATTCTCCGGCCCGCCCAAAGAGGAGGAGTACCGCCGGCTGTTCGCCCAGTGGGAGGGCATGTCCGTTCCGGTCGTCGCCGGCATGCACGGCACCGTGCTCGGCGGCGGGCTCGAGCTCTCGCTGGCCTGCCACTACCGCGTCGCGGCTCCCGGGACGCGACTCGGACTTCCCGAAGTGACCCTCGGCATCATCCCGGGCGCGGGCGGCACCCAGCGTATGCCGCGCCTCATCGGCGTCGAGAAAACGCTCGAGCTGATCCTGAGCGGACGTCCGGTGGATGCGGCGAAGGCCGTCGAGCTCGGTTTCGTCGATGCGGTGATCGAGGGAGATCTCGCGCAGGGCACGATCGAGTTCGCAAAGCGGCTCGTCGCGGAGGGCAAGGGACCGCGCCGCACGAGCGAGCGGAACGTCGACCCGGCGACCGCGACCGACGAGATCATCGCGCGCCTCACCGAGCAGGCGAAGAAGCAGTATCCGAACCGTCAGGCGCCGTTCTTCGCGATCGACGCGGTACGTGCCTCGCTGCGTCTGCCGCTCGAGGAAGGTCTGAAGTACGAAGAGGAGCTCGCCAACCGCAGCAAGGCGACGACCGAGGCGAAGGCGCTCATCCACGTGTTCTTCGCCGAGCGCGAGACGCGCAAGATTCCGGGACTGCCCGCCGACGTGAAGGCGCGGCCCGTGCAGAAGGCGGGCGTCGTGGGAGCGGGCACGATGGGCGGCGGCATCGCGATCTGCTTCGCGAATGCCGGCATCCCCGTCACCGTGCTCGATGCGACCCGTGAAGCGCTCGACCGCGGCCTCAAGCGCGTCGAGGAGACCTTCGACTCGATGGTCAAGCGCGGGCGCATCACGGCGGAGGACAAGGCGAAGCGCATGAGCCTGATCCGCGGCACGCTGGACTACGCCGATTTCGCCGATGCGGACGTGATCATCGAGGCGGTGTTCGAGGACATGAACCTCAAGAAGAAGGTGTTCGCCGAGCTCGATCGCGTCGCGAAGCCCGGCGCCGTGCTCGCCACGAACACCTCGACGCTCGACATCGACGAGATCGCGAGCTCGGTGAGCCGTCCTCAGGACGTGATCGGCATGCACTTCTTCTCGCCGGCCAACGTCATGCCGCTGCTCGAGGTCGTGCGCACCGACCGCACCGGCCCCGAGACGCTGCGCACGGTGATGGATCTCGCGAAGCCGCTGCGCAAGACGCCCGTGCTCGCGAAGGTCTGCTACGGCTTCATCGGCAACCGCATGATGGAAGGCTATGCGCGCGAGGCGCAGCGCATGGTGCTCGAAGGCGCCACGCCGCGTCAGGTCGACAGCGCGCTCGAGCGCTTCGGCATGGCGATGGGCATTCTCGCGGTCTTCGACATGGCGGGCGTCGACGTCGGCGTGAACGTGCACAAGGCGAACGCCGACAAGTACCCGCCCGATCCGACGTACTACCAGGCCGATCTCGCGCTCTACGAAGCCGGACGCCTCGGGCAGAAGACCGGCAAGGGGTACTACCGCTACGAGCCGGGCGACCGCACGCGTTACGACGATCCGGAGGCGATCGAGCTCATTCGCGCCCGCGCGAAGAAGCTCGGCGTCGAGCCGCGCGAGCACACCGAGGAGGAGATTCTCGAGCGCTGCCTCTATCCACTCATGAACGAGGGCTTCAAGATCCTCGAGGAAGGCGTCGCCCTGCGCGCGAGCGACATCGACGTGGTGTGGACGTCCGGCTACGGCTTCCCGCGCTACCGCGGCGGTCCGATGTTCTATGCCGAGACCATCGGCCTGAAGACGCTGCTCGACGGCATGCTGAAGTACCGTGAGATCTTCGGCCCGATGCACTGGGAGCCTGCACCGCTCCTCGTGAAGCTCGTGAAAGAGGGCAAGTCGATCGCGGACTGGGAGCGGTCGCGCACCTGAGCGCCGCAAGAGCCATGAGATCCGCCCGGGACCGGTCTGTGTGTGACGGACGGCGTGACGCACAGCCGGTCCCCGACGACGAACACGCCGTCGATCTCGGGCCGCTCGACGATTTCATCGGTTACGTCCTGCGCCGTGCGTGGCTGCGCGTGTCCGCCGACTTCCAGGCAGCGCTCAGGGAAGTCGATCTCAAGCCCACGCAGTTCACGGTGCTGCTCATCATCGGCCGCAACGTGGGGCTGAGTCAGTCCGAGGTCTGCTCGGCACTCGGCATCCAGAAGACGAACTTCGTGCCGCTCCTCAACGAGCTCGTGCGGCGCGGGCTCGCCGAGCGACGCCCTGCGGCCTCCGATCGTCGTTCACACGCGCTCCATCTGACGCCGGAAGGCGAGGCGCTCCTCGAGCGGGCGATGACGCTGCACGCGGCGCTCGAGGAACGGCTCACGGCGAGAGTCGGCAAGCGCGGGCGCGAGAAGCTCATCGAGCTCCTGCACCGGCTTTCCCGGACGGACTGAGCGACGCAGGGCACCCGATGCAGGCGCCGCGTGCCTGCACGCGGCGGGGCCGCGGACGCGCTCAGGCGAGCTCTGCCTGCGCGATCGCTTCCGCGCCACCGAGCACGATGGCCTCGTGCACGGCTGCGCGCGGCAGCACGTGCGCGGCGTAGAACGCGGCGAGCTGAACGACGGAGCGTGAATGCGTGTCCGCGTCCTCCACGGCACGTCGCGCGGCGAGCGCCCACTGCCACCCGCCCGCGAGCACGCCGAGCCAGTGCAGGAAGTGATAGGCGGTCGCACCGACGAGCTCGGTATCCTTCGCTGCACGTGAAACGAGCTCCGTTGCGGCCGCGCGCAGACGGGCACATCCATCGAGCAGACCGTCGCGGAGCCTGGCGAGCGCATGCTCCTCGGCGGACAGCGCCTGAGCGGCAGCTTCCATCTCGGTGATCAGCGCTTCGAGCTCTCTGCCGCCGTCCCGCACGATCTTGCGGCCGAGCAGGTCCTGGGCCTGGATGTAGTTGGTACCCTCGAAGATCGGCCCGATGCGCGCGTCGCGGTAGACCTGAGAGATCTCCGCATCGTCGATGAAACCGGCGCCGCCGTGAACCTGCACGCCGAGCGACGCCACTTCGACGGCGGTCTCCGAGCACCAGGCTTTCACGACGGGAGTGAGAAGGCTCGCGCGCCGTTCGGCCGCGGCGCGCACCGCTTCATCGGGTGCACCGTGCGCCACGTCGATCGCGGCCGCGGCCGTGTAGGCGAGACACCGCGCCGCATGCGTGAGCGCGCGCATGGTGAGCAGCATGCGGCGCACGTCCGCGTGCTCGATGATCGGTCGCTGCTCTCCGCGCGCGTCGCGGCCCTGCAGCCGCTCGCGCGCGTGCGAGAGTGCGAGCTGACACGCACGCTCGGCGAGACCGGTCGAATGCAGGCCCACGCCGAGGCGCATGTGGTTCATCATCGTGAACATGCACGCGAGACCCTCGTGCAGCCGGCCCACGAGCCAGCCGCGTGCGCCCTCCGCGTCACCCAGCGCCAGCACGCAGGTCGGGCTCGCGCGGATGCCCATCTTGTGCTCGAGCGACACGGCGTGGACGTCGTTGCGAACGAGCGTGCCGTCCGCCGCGGGCACGAATTTCGGCACCAGGAAGAGCGAGAGACCCTTCGTTCCCGCGGGCGCATCCGGGGCGCGGGCGAGCACGAGATGCACGATGTTCTCGGCCATGTCGTGGTCGCCCCAGGAGATGTAGATCTTGCGGCCGAACAGCCGCCATGCCGTGCCGTCCGGCTCGGCCCGCGTGCGCAGCGTCGACAGGTCCGATCCCGCCTGCGGCTCGGTGAGCGCCATCGAGGCGGTCCACTCGCCGCTCACAAGCCTCGGCAGATACGTTTCCCGCAGCTCCTGCGGCGCATGGGCGCGAAGCGCCTCGATCGCACCGACCGCCACCTCCGGGCACATGGCGAAGGCGAGATTCGCGCCTCCCCACATCTCCGTCACTGCCGCCGAGAGCAGGAGCGGCAGGCCCTGGCCGCCGAACTCCTCGGGTGCGCCGAGCGAGGTCCAGCCGTCTTCTCTGAAGCGGCGATAGGCGTCCGCGAAGCCCGGTGTCGTCACGACACCCTCCGCGGTGCACCGCGCCGGTGAGCGATCACCCGCCGGATTGAGAGGGGAGAGCACCTCGCCGGCGAAGCGCGCGGCGCTCTCGAGCACGGTGTCGGCGAGCTCGCCGAACACGTCGGCCATTCCGTCGAGGGTCGAAAGTCCTGTCGCGTCCGCCGCTTGATGCAGTGCAAGACGCATGAGGTGCAGAGGGGCTTCGTAAGTCGTCGTCATCGTCTTTCGTGCACCCCGCCTCGGGTTCAGGGGGTGCGTCCGTGATCCTGGAAGAGGCTGGAAACTACGCTGCGGAGCCACCGCGAGGCCGCATCGTAGTGGAATTTGCGGTGCCAGTGCTGCTTCACGTCGATGCGCGGCATCTCGATCGGGAGGGAGACCATCCGGAGATTCGCCATGATGCTGCAGAAGTACTCCGCGAGCGGCTGGGGGACGATCACGATGAGATCGGACTGCGCGATGATCATCGGAATGCTCGTGAAGTGCGGCGTGTCGAGCACGACGCGCCTCTGGATGCGCTTGCGCGCGAGGTAGCGATCGACGACCTCCTGGCTCCGGCTCTCCGCGTGCACGACCGCGTGTCCGAGAGAGAGGAACTGCGCCATCGTGAGCTTGCTGCTGCGGATCGGATGGTCGGCACGCAGGATGCTCGCGAACGTGTCCGTGTACAGCCGCTGCTGGAAGAAGTTGCTCTTCTTGATGTCGGGGAAGTAGCCCACGGCAAGATCGATCTCGCCGCTCTCGAGGCCGCGCTCGATCTCGGGCGCCGGCAGGCTGACGGAGCGCACCGTGGCTTCCGGCGCGAGCCGTCTGATGCGCTCGAGAACCTTGGGCAGGAAGATCATCTCGCCCGCATCGGACAAGGCGAAGGTGAAGCGCCGCTTCGTCGTTGCCGGGTCGAATTTGACGTCGGCTACGATCTCCTGCTCGATGCGGTCGAGCACCCCGCGGGCCGAGCGCGCGATCGCGGCCGCGCGCGGCGTCGGCTCCATGCCGTGCGGCGTTCGAACGAAGAGCGGGTCGTCGAAGTGCGCGCGAAGCTTGGCGAGCGCCGCGCTCACGGCGGGCTGGCTCATGCCGAGCGACAGAGCGGCCTGGCTGACGCTGCGGCGCTCATAGAGCGCCACCACTATCGGCAGCAGATTGAGATCGAGGCGGCGGGACATCGTGGCCCTGGGCGTTCCGGCTATTCGTCGAACGAATGGACGATATTACCGAAATCGCAGTGCGGTATACGGACTTCTCCTGTGACCAGTATCGCGGTCCGCGGGGCGGATTTATATTGGCGGCTCCGGGAGGCGGAGCCTCGCAACAGGAAAGTCGAGGGCACCATGAAGACGAAGGCAGCAGTCTGCTATGCGGCGGGCAAGCCGCTCGAAGTGGTGGAAGTCGATCTCGAAGGACCGAAGGCCGGAGAGGTACTGATCGAGATCAAGGCAAGTGGCGTATGCCACACGGACGAGTTCACGCGTTCCGGCGCCGACCCTGAGGGACTCTTCCCGGTGATCCTCGGCCACGAGGGAGCCGGCGTGGTCGTGGACGTGGGGCCCGGCGTCACGTCCGTGAAGAAGGGGGATCACGTCATTCCGCTCTACACGCCCGAATGCCGCCAGTGCAAGTCGTGTCTGTCCCGCAAGACGAACCTCTGCACGGCGATCCGCGCCACGCAGGGCAAGGGCGTGATGCCGGACGGCACGAGCCGGTTCTCCATCGGCAAGCAGATGATCCACCACTACATGGGCTGCTCCACTTTCTCGAACTTCACCGTACTGCCCGAGATCGCGGTGGCGAAGATCCGGGAAGACGCGCCGTTCGACAAGGTGTGCTACATCGGCTGCGGCGTCACGACCGGAATCGGAGCGGTCATCAATACGGCCAAGGTGGAACCGGGCGCCAACGTCGTGGTGTTCGGGCTCGGCGGCATCGGTCTCAACGTCATCCAGGGCGCCCGCATGGTCGGCGCGAACAAGATCATCGGCGTCGACATCAATCCGAAGCGCAAGGAGCTCGCAGAGAAGTTCGGCATGACGCACTTCGTGAATCCGAAGGAGGTCAAGGGCGATCTCGTCGCGCACCTCATCGAGCTCACCGATGGCGGTGCCGACTACAGCTTCGAGTGCGTGGGCAACGTCGATCTGATGCGGCAGGCGCTCGAATGCTGCCATCGCGGCTGGGGTGTCTCGGTGATCATCGGCGTCGCGGGAGCAGGGCAGGAGATCCGCACCCGTCCGTTCCAGCTCGTGACGGGTCGCGTGTGGAAGGGCACCGCGTTCGGCGGCGCGCGCGGCCGCACCGACGTGCCGAAGATCGTCGACTGGTACATGGACGGCAAGATCCAGATCGATCCGCTCATCACGCACGTCATGCCGATCGAGAAGATCAACGACGCCTTCGACCTCATGCACAAGGGCGAGTCGATCCGCTCCGTCGTGACGTTCTCCTGAAGGAGGCTGCAGCATGGACGCCCCACTCGAGACGATCAGCCGGCACAGGTGCTTCGGCGGGTTCGTGAGCTTCCATCGCCACGAATCCGCCGAGACGCGCTGCTCGATGCGCTTCGCGGTGTTCACACCGCCGCAGGCCGAGAAGCAGCGCGTTCCCGTTCTCTATTACCTCGCCGGTCTGACGTGCACCGAAGAGACCTTCATGATCAAGGCCGGTGCACAGCGCGTGGCCGCGGAACTGGGACTCATGCTCGTCGCTCCGGATACGAGTCCGCGCGGCGTGCCGCTGCCGGGCGACAGCGACTCCTGGGATTTCGGCGTCGGGGCAGGCTTCTATCTCGACGCCACCCAGGAGCCCTGGTCACGTCACTACCGCATGTATTCCTACGTCACGCGCGAGCTGCCGGCGCTCATCGAGCGCCACTTCCCGGCGGACATGGAGCGCCAGGGCATCTTCGGTCATTCGATGGGCGGTCACGGCGCGCTCACCATCTATCTCAAGAATCCCGACCGGTATCGCTCCGTGTCGGCATTCGCGCCGATCGCGGCGCCGATGCGCTGCCCCTGGGGCGAGAAGGCGTTCACGGGATACCTTGGCCCCGACCGCTCGCGCTGGACCGAATACGATGCGAGCGAGCTCGTCTCGCGCGTGAAGGACGGTCCGAGCCGGCCGCCGATCCTCGTCGATCAGGGGCTCGCCGACCAGTTCCTCGAGCAGCAGCTCCATCCGCACATCTTCGAGGAGGCGTGCCGGAGTGTGAAATATCCGCTCACGCTCAGGCGCCACGAAGGCTACGATCACGGTTACTATTTCATCTCGACGTTCATCGAGGATCACCTGCGCCACCACGCCGGCCTCCTCGGCGCGCCGGGCAATCGTTGAGCGCCGAAATCTGCAACGAGAAACCACGCCGGATCGGACCGTGCCCGGCGCGGTCCGATCGAAGGACATTCAATGACTCATACAACTGCCGTCAGGGTCACCAGCGAAAGCCGCACCAGACCTCCTTTCCGTGCCGAGCACGTGGGGAGCTTCCTGCGCCCGAAGCCGCTGCTCGAGGCGCGCGAGAAGTTCAAGGCCGGGGAGATCAGCGCGGCCGATCTGCGCGCAGTGGAGAACGAGGCCATCCTCCAGG